>Ga0123356_10000729_pt1 | contig 36264 bp, 38 predicted proteins | sample TergutEmb28metaG_2_FD_92546 | JGI IMG/M metagenome (GOLD analysis project Ga0123356, IMG submission 92546) | Embiratermes neotenicus P3 segment gut microbial communities from Petit-Saut dam, French Guiana - Emb289 P3 | ecosystem: Host-associated > Arthropoda: Insects > Digestive system > Gut ...
TGCTGTAGGGATTTAAGACTAAGCGTTTACGCGTGCCACCTTTTTTATAGCACGTATAGAATCTGCCTTCGAACGCCACGTCGGTGGCCTTCGCACGGCGGCGCGAGTGCTTGCGCAGCTCGCAGAAATATCGTATAATACCGCCATGGTTAAAATCAGGAAAATAAGAAAATCCGACGCCGGCGCCATAGTCAAAATACTAAGGACGTTCGTGCGTTTCGCGCACACGCTTGGCGACGTGAAGATAAATCCGCTGACCGAAAAATCGTATTTGGAATTGGCATTCGGACCCAAGCGCGCCTTCGATGGCCTGATTGTGCTGGACGATAAAAACAAGGCGATCGGCTATATGCTTTACTCCTTCGGGCTCGAGTGCAATCTGTATCGCCGCTATATCACGCTCGAGGATTTGTTTGTGGTGAAATCCGAACGCGGGCACGGCCTGGGGCGGCGCCTTATGCAAAAACTTTCCAACATCGCCCACGCCGAGGACTGCGTGCAGATAAGAATTTCCGTATGGGATAAAAACCCCGAGGCGATGAAGTTTTATAAAAAGCTCGGTTTCAAGAATTATTCCAGCATAGAAGAAAAGTATGTTGTAAGGGAACTTGTTGGATAATTATTTTTGTTATTAAAATGAAGCTTTAAGCGAGTTCACTCGCTGCGCGCTGAACGCCGCCCCCACGCAGGTCAGCGCGCACTAGGAGTGCGCCGCCGCCAGCTCGGCGTTCAGAGTTGTAAAAAGCTTAATAACCGGTTTTAATTTGAGCAACAAGCTCTTCAACCGAAGGTATAAACGTCCCGCCGCGATAGAACGGGTCGGTCTTGAAACGATGCGCGATTTGGCCCGAGAAAATCAACCCCTCGTCCGCCGGCGCCCCGTGCGCGATATCCTGCAACGCGCGTTGGATACAGAAACTGCGCGGATCGGGCATGATTACGCGCTCCCCCTTTTGATCCCAGCCAGAAAATAAACAGGCCGACAAACAGCCGGAACACGCGCGCATATCCTCTTGTATGCGGGCATACTTCTCGTCGTTCGCGAACATCAGCGTGCCGCCCGGAGTTTTAAGCGCATTCACGAACCCACCGGCCTTCAATGCCTCAAGCCGCGCCCGATCGCCCTCGCGGACATACACGGTCTTGCCCGATCCGGCCATTACGACCGGCAGCGCAAATTCGCCCTCCGCCGATTCGGAAAATTCCACCTGACGGCCAAGGGAATCCTCAAGCTCCTTCAAAAACCCATTACGCAAAGCGGATGAATAAAGACCCGTAGGCGAGAACTGCTGCAACACCACGTCGCCCGGCTCAGAGTTCATAAGGCGTAGCTTCACGTCGTCGCCGATGGGCGATTCGCGGACGACCATGGTGCGCGTGCCGAATTGGAACGCCACCGGCGCGATTTCCTTGTCCTCGATATAATCTTTCCATTCGTTAAGCCACCACACGCCGCCGGCGATGACTATGGGCACGGCGACAAGACCGACCGAGTTCATGAACTTGCGGATTTCGCGCAAACGGGCCAAAGGCTTTTCCGGCGCGTCCTTGTTGTCCGAACCGCTAAGGCCGTTGTGCCCTCCGGCGATCCACGGATCTTCGTATATTACTGCGCCGATCCAGTCTTTGAACTTGGAATACGAACGCTTCCAAAGCAGCTGTAGCGCGCGCGCAGACGATACGATGGGGTTATAGAATACTTTGTTGTTCGCGCAAATCTCGCTAAGCTGGAAAGGCATTCCCGCGCCGCAGGATATCGAGCGGATCGTGCCCTTCGCGCGGGATAAAACGCGCTCCAAAAGCTCGCGCGATGCGCCCTGCTCCCAAAGGATATTCATGGCGACGATTCCGCGACCGCGAGATTCCTCGTGCGCGATTGCCGCTTGGTCAAGGCAGCCTTGGACGCCCAAATCGACAAGCGATGCCTGGCGCAGGGTTCGCGAGTTTCCAACCGGCACAGGCTGAACTGATTTACCGTCGATGATAAGGTCGGGGTTCACACCCGAGAATGTGCCCATACAGTCGTTTGCGGCGAACGCACCGGCGGTTTTCCCGGTGGAAACGTTTATACCCTTGCCCCCTTCGATAATAGGTAGGATTTCGCGCCCGGCAAGCAATATAGATTTAAGGTTCATGTCTTTCCTGTTTGAAGAATAGTAGCGGGTTTGAAAGGGGAAGTCAAATGAAAACCTCCCCCGTCATTCCGGCCTCCGAGCCGGAATCCAAATCAAGCATCAACCCAAATCCCCCCAGCAGAGAGCTCGAGGCCACGAGAGCAAGGTTCTGTTGTTAAAGATTTATGTTATAAAGCACCTTCGGTGCGCGCCATTGGCGCTGCCGCCCTGCTCGGCGTGGTTTGCTTGAATGGTATGGGAATTTCTAAATGAAAAGGGCGGACCGAAGCCCGCCCCGATTCAATCCATGCATAGGTTAAATATTGCAACCCTGCGCCCGTTTCGTAGCGGCCCATGCCGAGTCGACGGCACTTCTCCTATACGGACTGTTGGCGGGCAGTTCGATTGTATTTCCTCCGCCCTGGACAATCACGGTTCCAAAGATGCCTATACCCCTGATTCCACAGACACGGCCTATCAAACACCCGTCGCCGATGAAACGCACCTGCATTTGCGGCACACCCAACTTGACGTTGGTAAGCGGCCTTGTCGCATGGCCTGATTCACCAAGGAAACAGCCTATAGCCGTCTGGTTGGGCATTGCTATGGTGCCACAGTCCGGCCCTGTCCTGCTGGTTGAGCTCAACGAATAGGAGTTAACCCACTGTGCAGAGAAATTTACGCCTCCTTGACCCGACACCCATATCTCGTCGCTACAGGTAAACAAGTTGTTAAGTTCGGCTGTCGAAAGCGCTGGGTTGGACGACGAACGATTATGGTCCGCCGTTGCTCCGGCAACCCAATCAGCAGGAGCGTTCGGCACGCTTGGTGTATCACCGTCGAATATAACCCTTGCAGGAAGTTTATCGGCGGCCAAATTGCTGGGGATATCGACAGCTCTTCTAATAACATTCGAATTGCCCAACTCAAATCGGGGGAATTCCGTTCCGGCATGCGGAGACGAGACAAGGCAAGTTTGGGTCGAGGTCAAGCAGTCCATTACCGCAACGATTTGTCCATCGAAGTTGCCCGTTGCTCCTTCGTTGGCGATCCTGACCCATTCTCCATTCCTACCTTGGGCTTCACACACTCTTGTTGACATTGGCACACTTGCCGGAATAAGCGGAGCTATAGTGCCATTCTCGGGGTTGTTAGTTGCCAAACGGAACCACGATTCTGAACAAGGTCCGTCTGTTGATCCCGTATTGTTATTATTATTTTCTCCATTCCAACCTCTGAACCAGAAATTACGCCAGTGGCCCGGAGCTCCATAACGCACAAGCATATACATTCCTTCGCTACCCGGTCGTGTAATCGGCTTGGATCCTGTATCAAGGCCATGCATGGTGGCCGACCAAGCCCTGTGAAGCTGGTTTTGCGTTCCGTCCGGCGCCGCGGGGAAGCCGTTTATGTTCTGAGCCAGCAAGAAGTTGCTGCCCGAAGCGGTCCAGCTGTTGCCAGCGCCCGAAATGGTGCAGCTTTCTATGCCTCTGCAATCCGGCACCTGGAAGGTGGTTCCAACGCCCGTAGTGGAATTGTATGAACCCAAAACCGTGGTTCTATCTGCAGAAAGGCAATTCAAAATGGTCCCTGGCGTAATGGAATATCCTGGGCATACCGTGGGATTGCAATGAACAGTCGGGCTTCCGGTTTGGTTAAACCAACTGCTTGCCCCAAGACCGTCTGCGCGGATCCAACAACCGGTAAATAGCTCGGGCGCCGGGTTAAAGACATGTTCTGGCGCGACCGAAGTAGGTCCGCCGAAAAGAATTTTGACATACTTGGCCGGCGCCGGGGGCGTGGTTATTACGTTCGGCTTGGGCTCGGTCCCCGGAATAAAGCACCTCCTATCGGCCGAGGAAATGGCTCTTCCCTCGATTTCGGGATTGCAGCCGCTGGAATTTTCGCAACCGCCGCGGGCCTTACAGTTTCCGGCGGCATCGCAATGTATCCCGGTCCAAGGATTCGATTTTCCGGCATCCGTGGTGCTTCCTGATTCTTCAAGTCCGACTTTGCACCAAGCCTGCTCGACACCTCCGCCACTTCCATCAATAGTGGACATTATATGACCAAGGTGGAATTTCCTGCTGCTGTCGCCATGGACCCAAGTGCGGGTGGGCGAATGCACAGTAGCAAAAGCCCTGCACTCGAATGTTTCCGCAGGAACCCAGAAATTATAGTCAGGGGTGCACCCCCCCCCAGGGCAGCCGACGGCGGCAAGACGCACGTTGACATTCACATACAGCTCTTCGCCCGCGGGACAGAAACGTCCCTGCACACAGCTGGCCGCGTCGCTTCTCAAATTCCTGATCATCGGATTGTCGTCCGATGAAACGGTGGTAAGATCGGTAGGGCATTTACGCCTTACACCGCCCGTGCAATAATAACCTTCGCCGCAAAGCCTGCACTCCCTGGCCCTTGCCCAGTTGCAACAGCCCGGAGCGGCGGAAATCTCCTCCGCTGTGATCGAAAACGTTCCTTCGGGACATACTTCGCATGTGCGGCTGGCTTTGTTGTAATACTGTCCGGCTTGGCACGAGCACGGGGTTTGCCACCCTGCGATAACCGAGCTGCCCGCATGGGCGAATCGACCCCAAGGCCACGAGCCTTCGAACGGTTTCTGAACGCAATAGGTTCCGAACGAGTTGTTCTGCATTCCCCATTCATAGGGGGCCGAGGGAACCCTTACATGCTCCATGGTATCGCCGATATAGCTGTGGTTTCCGATGCTCGACATAGCGCCGCGGACGCGCGTCCTCATGCCCGTATTGGCCGATATGTTCTCGCCGGCCGGACCCGATTGGGTGATAAGCGTCCTTGCCCCGGTATCGAATGCGACAACCAAAAACGCCAAGCAAAGCGCGCCTTTTAAGAATTTTATCATGAAATCTCTCCTTATCTCGGAACAATTATAAACCGGAACAGGATAAAAATCAAGCGCAAGTATAATAACCCCAAATCTAACCTGACGGGCAGCTAAGCTAGGCGCTTGCGCCGCGGCGCAGCCGGGACCCGGCGGGGGAGATTTATGCTTATAGCGCCCATAGGGCGCAAAGGGGGGGGGCGCGCGCCCTTCGGGCTTTAATAACGATGGTTTAATTTGCCTCAAAAAGCCAAGAGCAGTTGGCTTTTTACCGGCGTGCTCGTGTATGCACACTCGCGGATAACCGCAAAAAATCCCCCGGACTCAACTCCTCCGCCCGCGCAGTAGGAGCAATTCCCATCGCCTCAAGCTTCTCGGACGTGAACAAGCCTTTCAAACTCTGGCGCAGCATTTTCCTCCGCCCTCCGAACGCCGCACGCAAAATCTCGTCAACGCGATCCAGCAGTTCAGGCCGTGCGAAATCCGGCCTCCGCTTGAAGCTTACCACCGTCGATACCACTTTTGGCGCCGGAGTAAAGCATTTCGGCGACAAATCGAACTCGCATTTGACGTCATAGCAAAGCTGAGCCAGCACGCTTATCCGCCCGTATTCCTTTGATCCGGGTTTAGAGGCGATTCGTCGCGCGACTTCTTTTTGAAACATCAAAACCATGTTGGGAACGCTCGCCGCCCGCATGCACCACCCGGCCAAAAGCGGTACGGAAATATTATATGGCAGATTCGCGCAAATCGTAATGACTCCGAAATCCGCGACATCGATTTCCATCGCATCGGCGTTCAAAACCTCAAGCGCGGGATAGCTGGCGCGAACCTCCTCCAAAATTCCGATAGCGCGTGCGTCAAGCTCGATCGCGATAACGCGCTTTGCGCCTGCCTCAAGAAGCGAGCGTGTAAGCCCCGCCGGCCCCGGCCCGACCTCGACCACCGTAGATTCGGCGATCCTCGGGACAAGACGTGCGATTCTGTCGGTTATGTCAGAGTTCAATAAAAAATTCTGCCCAAACCGTTTGTCGGGCATAAGGCCGTGGCTTTTTATCATCTTCATAACGGTCGGTAGCATTTATTTCCCTTGTCGCTTATTCATAATTATGATATAATAATTCCCAAAAGGAGTCAACCATGGGAATACTAAAACGCGGTCAATCAGGCGCCTCCCTAATCGAACTTATGGGCTACATGGCGCTTGCAAGCATGATCGTCGCGGCCTCGCTGCGGCTTTATAACCAATCTCGCAACAGGGCGAAACAGGCCGAGTTCCAGATAATGGTCGACGACATAGCGCGCAAGACCTCGGACCTTTTCTTGGGCCGCTCCGAATGGCCGGCCGCCATATCCCCATGCACCGGAAATAACCTTACGTGCTATCTTGCGGACAAGGGTGTAAGGCTCCAAAGCCCGTTCGGAAGACTTAGCGTCCATGGCCACCCCTCGACCAATTTCTTCTATATTCAAATCGAGAAGATAAACACTTCCGAATGTATGGAGGCCGTGGCGAACAGCTTCCGTCGCGCGTTCTGTATCACAAACAACACCAGCGCCAGCTTTAGCCCGGTAAATCCGACCCTTATTGATGGAAGACAGGTCAACAACCGCACCGCCGGAGCTTGTATTCAAAACGTCGGCGATACGGCCCACTCGACCGCTTGCGCCGGCATAGGCGAACCCCCGGAAATAAATTTACGCTTTTACTTCAGGAAGAATTAGATAAGCCAGTCCCACCGCCTAAGAAAAGCCAACTGCTCTTGGCTTTTTTAGGCGAATCAAACCTATGTTATTTAAGGGGGGGGGCGCCCTCCGGGCGTAGCTATAAATCTATCCCCATGGATTCCTTGCTCAGTCGCGGCTGCGCCTAACTGAGCTTTCCATAGGGAGAGATTTGGGGTTAAATCATTTAATAAACCGGTCCCGCCCAGCGGCGTTATACCAGCGTAGGCGGGACATGATATTACCCAAATCAAATCGCACAAGCAACGCGCGGAGATTTGATTTGAACTAGAAGTTCATTCCTGCCATTCCGCCCGGCACGCCGGCAACTTCCTTAGAAGCCTCCTCCGGCTCGTCGGCGATCATGCACTCGGTGGTCAAGAGGACGCCCGCAACCGACGCGGCGTTCTGAAGCGCGATGCGCACAACCTTGGCCGGGTCGACTATTCCGGCCTTGAACATATCGTCAACGAACTCGCACTTTTTCGCGTCATAGCCTTTTTTGCCGTCAAGTTTCGCAAGCACTTCCGCGGCGTCCAAACCTGCGTTGGCAAGGATTTGCCTGACCGGCGCCTCAAGCGATTTTTTGATGATTTCGATTCCAGCTTTTTTGGCGTTATCGGCTTCGTTCAAAGACAATGCGGCTTTGGCGTAAAGCAGGGTTATTCCACCGCCGGGAACTATGCCCTCTTCGACTGCGGCACGAGTAGCTGCAAGCGCGTCGTCCACGCGGTCTTTCTTTTCTTTGACCTCAAGCTCGGAACCTCCGCCGACCTTGATAACGGCAACGCCGCCGGCAAGACGGGCAAGACGTTCGGCCAACTTTTCCTTGTCGTATTCCGAAGTCGATTTTTCAATCGCCATCTTGATTTCGCCGACACGCTTGTCGATCGCCCCCTTGTCGCCCGCACCGTCGACTATTGTTGTCGAGTCCTTTGCGACCGAGATTTTTTTGGCGGTGCCAAGGTATGACACGTCCACGTTTTCAAGCTTCATGCCAAGGTCTTCGCTTACCACTGTCGCTCCGGTCAACGCGGCGATATCGCCAAGTATTTCCTTTTTGCGATCGCCGAATCCCGGAGCCTTGACCGCCACCACTTTCAATCCGCCACGCAAACGGTTCAAGACAAGCGCGGCAAGCGCGTCGCCGTCGACATCTTCCGCGATGATCAAAAGCGGCTTGCCGGATTGCGCCACAGCCTCAAGCACAGGCAAAAGCCCCTGCAGGTTCGAAACTTTCCCCTCGGAAAGCATGATAAGGGGATTTTCGTAATCCGCGCTCATCTTCTCGGCGTTTGTGATGAAATAAGGGGAAAGATAGCCGCGATCGAACTGCATTCCCTCGACCACTTCGACTTCGGTGTCGAAACCCTTGGCCTCTTCGACGGTGATTACGCCCTCTTTGCCCACGCGCTTCATGGCGTCGGCGATTTTCGCGCCGATGTCCTCGTCGCCGTTGGCCGAGATGGTTGCGACCTGCGCGATTTCGGCGTCGTTCGAAACGCGCTTGGCGCGCCCTTCGATTTCCTTGACCACAATGGCAACAGCGGCGTCTATACCGGATTTAATTCCCGTAGGATTAACGCCCGCGGCGACAAGCTTCACGCCTTCGGTATAGATTGCCTGGGCAAGCACGGTGGCGGTGGTCGTTCCATCGCCGGCGTCGGAGGCGGCCTTGGCGGCCACTTCTTTGACAGCTTTCGCCCCCATGTTTTCAAACGGGTCCTTAAGGGGAGTGATTTCCTTGGCGACGCTAACTCCGTCCTTGGTCAGTTTCGGCGAACCGTATGCCTTGTCGATCATGACGGTGCGGCCTTTGGGTCCAAGGGTTGTTTTTACTGCGTCGGCCAAAAGGTTTACGCCGGCGGCGATTTTCCCGCGCGCTTCGTTCGAGAATTTGAATATCTTGGTCATTTTATTTCTCCAGTATGGCTAGGACGTCGGTTTCTTTGATTATGACAAGCTCTTCGCCGTCGATTTTGGTGTCTGTGCCGCCCCATTTGGCGAAAAGCACGACGTCGCCGGCCTTGACGGTCATAGGAATCCGCGAGCCCCGCTCGTCGAACGCGCCCTCGCCGGCGGCAACGACCTGCCCGCGGCTGGGTTTCTCTTTGGCGGAGTCGGGGATTATGATTCCCCCGGCGGTCTTTGCCTCTTCCGGCAGGCGCTTGATTATAATGTTGTTGTGAATGGGCTTGAGTTTCATTACATGCTCCTTTAATTCTTTCTCGTCATTCCGGCCTCCGAGCCGGAATCCATGAATTGAACATGTATTATATAGGGAACATAGGGGGTTAAGTCAAGGGCAAAGCAAGTCATGAACGCCGAGCTGGGCTGCGATGCCGTAAGGCGCGCTGACCTGCGTGGGGGCGGCGTTCAGCGCGCTTTTGCTCACTTACGTTCGCTTTTTCAACAATCCTAATCTCACCCGGCTTCAAATCGCCAAGCTCGATATCACCGTATGACACGCGTATCAAACGACTGACCTCGAACCCGAAATGGCCAAGCACGCGGCGGATTTCCCGGTTCTTCCCCTCGCGAAGCACAACACGAAACCAAGAGTTCGTAGCACCGGCCTTTTCCACCTCAACCTCGATGGGCTTATATCGCACCCCCTCGATAACACAGCCAGCTGCTAATTTATCAAACACACTTTGCTTGGCAAGACCGCGCACCCGCACGCGATACACCCGCGGCACGTCCGAGGTTTCGAAGGCCCGCTGCACCTCGCCGCTATTGGTCAGAAGTAGCAAGCCCTCCGAGTTCAAATCCAACCGCCCGATGGAGATAAGACGGCCATATTCGGCCGGCAGTTTATCGAATACCGAAGGCCGCCCGCGCTCGTCCTTATGCGACACGACGATTCCCGCGGGCTTGTTATAGGCGTAAAGCACGGGCCGCGCCGCCGCCGAAATCTTCTTCCCGTCGACCTTAATAACGTTCGCCCCCGACACGTTCAAAGCGGGCGAGGCGATGACTTTGCCGTCCACGCTAACACGACCAGCCACGATAAGCGCCTCTGCGTCCCGGCGCGAACATACCCCTGCTGCAGCGATTACTTTTGCTATTCGGTTCATTTTCCCCTACCTTTGATAATCATAGGCATGTTATTCCGCACCTCGCCCGCCTCTTTAGATTTAAGCACGCCAAGGAGGCGCCGCATCTCGCCGCAATACCCGTCTATTTTTTCCACAAACTCTCCTTTGTCCTTGGTATTGCCGTTGCCAAGGAATTCATACATGTCGGTTATCGCCCGGCGCAGGTATTTGTATGTCTGGTGCTTGTCCTTGTCGAAATTCCACCTAAGCCCTGGATTCTTCCTGCGCGGCAGCTTGTCGACCATATCCCATATATCGTTGACGGCGGTGGCGTCGCTCTGATACATCGCCGCGAATTTCGTTTGAGGCCCGGCCATTTCTAAATCTATTACGGACAGCTTTCCGGTACCCGTGTCGACGAACATATTCCCCGAGTGCAAATCTCCGTGGGTGAACACAAGCTCCCTGTTTTCCGGCAGGTCGAACAGGAATTTGTAAACGGCCTTTATCGTCATGGTATTTTCGACGGGGATTATTCCCTTGAAACAATAAGTCAGCTTGTCAAGCTCGCCCGCATCTTTGACAAGCCGTCCGTCAATCTTGGCATTGGGACGACCCGATGTAGCCACGCGCAGTTCGGACATGTCGTTTATAAAACTGGCTATTGCGGTGTAAAGCCCGGTCCGGTTTGCCTCGAAATATTCCCAGCTCATATCGCTGACTTTATGGCCGGGCACAAGCTGCTCGTAAACTTTGTTAAAAAGGATATAGGTCCTCGGCACGAAGTATGCGTCATTGCCGACCGCGCGGATTTCGTCCGAGATTTTTTTGGCGTTAAGGATTCTTTTGCGCCACTCTTCCGGCCTGTCCTTGAACGCGCCGTCGGGTTTCATCACCTTCTCGACAACGCCGAAAAGCGCGCCCGTAGGCACTCGCTGCACGCTTGTCCCTAGCCCGGACATAGTATCTTCGTCGCCATCTCTCATGGCTTGATTTTACCACAATTACATATTAAAGTCTAATACGAAACGCAAAGGAATTAACATGAAGATTGGAATCGTCGGCCTCGGGTTAATAGGCGGCTCGTTGCTCAAGGCACTGCGTGAAAACGTCAAGGGCGTGAAGCTTGTGGGCATAAGCCGCAGCACCCGCGCGCTTGAATACGGCGACGGCCTTGCGGACAAGCTCTCGAAGAACATCGCCAACGTCCGCGATTGCGATTTCGTTTTCATAGCCGACCACATAGGCGAAATCCCGAACATCCTTGACGAGCTGGAAAAGATAGTGTCTAAAAAGTGCATCGTGTCCGACGTCGGCAGTGTCAAAGCTATGATAATGAAAAAGGCTCGACCGTATGTGTTTATCGGCGGCCACCCTATGGCGGGCACAGAGCGTCGCGGCTTCGAAAACTCCTTCGCTGAGCTATTCAAGGGCGTGAAATGGGTCTTGACCCCCAAATCAAACGAATCAAAATCCAACGTCGACAAGCTAAAAAAAATCATAGAATCCGTCGGCGCGAAAACCATAATCACCACTCCAAAAAAACACGACGAGGCGGTTGCGATCATAAGCCACATGCCCTCGCTTTTGGCCAACGCGCTTATGATGACGCTCAAGGATAACAAACTGGCCAAAGAGCTTGCCGCCGGCGGGTTCAGGGACATGACGCGCCTTGCGCTTCAGAATACGGACATGGCCGCCGACATGAAACGCTTCAACGGCGAGAATATGGCGGCCGCGGTCGAGGCGTTGGCGAAAAATATTTACCTGCTCGAGTCCTTGCCCGTGGGCGCATACCACGACGAAATCTCGGCCGCGAAATCGATACGCGAAAAGATGTATGACAAGGACGGCCGGAATATAGTGAAATCCTAACGTAATAACCCTAAATCCCCTCCGGTGGACAGCTCGACGTAGGAGAGCCAGGCTCCGCCGGAGGAGATTTAAGACTACGCGTTTACGCGCGCGCAAAAAATACAACACTGTGTTTAATTTGCCTCAAAACGCCACTCATGTGGCCTTTATGAGGCGAGCTCGTGCTAAAGCGACTCGCCGTATTATTTATTCCGAAGCCCAGCGGAAATCCCCAACAACGCCTGCGCCACGAACACCTCGCCCGGCGCATGGTTGGTTCGGATTTGATTTTCAAGCTCGCCAAGCCGCGCGATAATGTTCGTGATTTTGGCACAGCTCAACGCGCCAAGTTGACGCCGATACGAATCCCTCACCTTCCAAAATTGCCGCGCTGCCACGGCGTCGATATCCGCGCCCGCCTCGATTTCTTTCACCATATCGAATAGCCGCCAAAAATGGGAACGCACGCTTGCCACAAGATAGTTCGCGTCGTTTCCTTCGCCAAGCAATCGCACGACCGAAGACGAAACCTTTTTCACATCGCCCGAGGCCACGAACCCGCCCAAATCCGCGACCGCCAACAACGAGGAATCCATAAGGCACGCCTCGGCATCCTCCATCGTCATCGAAGTTTTACCCGAAAGATACAACCCGATTTTCTCAAGCTCCATGCGCGACGTCGCGCGGTTTTCGCCAAGGTATGAGACTATGAAGTCCATGACCTCTAGCGGCACGGCGCGTATTCCGAATTCGGCCAAAGCCTTTCGCGCAAGATCGCGTATCGTCCGATCGTCGTCGACATAGCATGCAATCGCGGCCAGACGTCCGGCATCGTTTTCGAACGATCGACGCAGCTCGGAACCGGGCGATAAATTCTCCGCCGCCAAAATCAAAATTCCCGCCGCAGGATCAAGGGGCGCAATCCCCGCCGCCGCCAAATCCGCCGGCGCGTTCTTGATTTTCACAACCTTGCGCCCTCCCATCAGGGAAATGGAATTCATCTCGTCCCGCGCGGCCGCCGCCAAATCCTCGACCGTTTTGAAATCAAGCGCATCCAATTCAAAAATAGAGAATCCGTCGTCGACCGGACAAGCTGCCTTGACCGCCGCGGACATGAACTCCTGGACTTTTCCCTTGTCCTCGCCATATATCAAAAGCCCCGCGACCGATGCCAACCCGCCCCGCGCCGCCGCAAGAAAATCTCCGTCCTTGTATTTCATGGGCGCATGCTCAAGAAGCCAAGCGTCCCGCTTGAAATCTGGTTCGCAAGGTTTTTTATGATCAGGTTTATGGTTTCTATCCTAAGCATTTCGGTCGAATACTTGTCGACAAGAACGCCATAGGACAGCGAGTGGTTGACGGTATCCGAATGCACCGCCCGCCCGATCGAGTTGTCGATAATGGAATAATCGGCGCTGATCGTGATAAGATACGACGACGCCGTTCCCTGCTTGCTAAGGGTATAGTCCTGCGAGCGTGGCTGGCTCATTCTTATCCGCAAAGTATAGCGCGCGCGTTCGCCATTATTATCGGCGCGAAGATTGCGCTCGACCTCGTTCCTGAGTTTTATTCCATGCTGTCCGTCGAAACCCGATACCGGCGCTATGTGTATATCGGCAGCCTGCTGTAGCGCTCGGGAATTATCCGTCGCATACATCGGCCGAAACCCGCAGGCGGATAAGATAAGGATTACAAGGTATCTCATAACATTCCTTCTTTCTTCATTCTGTGGCAAGCGTAGCGCGACCACAGAATCCAGTCAAGCATATATCGTCAGCGCGCCGCCAGGCGGCCAACGTCCGCCCCACCCGGGCGTTGGCATTCGCAGGCTCATGCTTGCCCGTGGCGGCCGTTTGCCTAGCCCTACCTACAACTCCGCACTCTTGCCTGCGATTTTTTCACGCATCGACGCTATGAATTCGTCAAGCTTGATCCCGTTGATCTGTTTCCCATCGCGCGTGCGAACCGAAACCGTGCCGGCGGCTTCTTCTTGTTCGCCAAGCACGATCATATACGGCACCTGGGCAAGCTGGGCTTCGCGGATTCGTTTCTGCATACTATCGGACGAATACATCTTTTCGACCTTGAATTCGCCCATCGCATCGGCCACGCTCTCGGCATAGCCGTGAAGCTTGTCGGAAATAGGAATCACGACGGCCTGCACTGGCGCAAGCCAAAGCGGGAACTTGCCGGCGACATGCTCTATAAGTATTCCCATGAAACGCTCCAACGAGCCGAACAGCGCGCGGTGCAGCATGATTGGACGACGCTTCTCGTTGTCCTTGTCGATATAGTGTATGTCGAAACGCTCGGGCAAATTCATGTCGAATTGAAGCGTCCCGCACTGCCACTCGCGCCCGATTGCGTCGGTAAGCGCGAATTCAAGTTTCGGGCCATATATCGCGCCCTCGCCGGGGAATAGCTCGTGGTCGTATCCGCCGACCTTCAAAGCGTTGGCAAGCGCCGCCTCGGACGCATCCCATACCTCGTCGGAACCAAGGCGCACCTCGGGTCGCGTCGAAAGCTTTATTTTGATTTTCGCAACGTCGAAACCGAAATCCTCGTATACGCTGAGGATAAATTTTATGACCTTGACACACTCGGACTCGACCTGCTCGGGCATACAGAATATGTGGGCATCGTCCTGAGTGAATTCGCGCACTCGCATAAGTCCCATCAAAGAGCCCGAGGATTCGTAGCGATCTACCTTGCCGAATTCGGATATCTTAAGCGGCAGGTCGCGATAGGATTTGATTCCCTGTTTGAAGACGAGCATTCCGCCGGGACAGGATACAGGCTTGACCGCGAACTCTCCATCTTCTTCGTTAACGCGTGCGTAATACATGTGATGCGCATACATGCTCCAATGACCCGAAAGCTCGAACATTTTTCGCGTGTTTACGGACGGAGTGCTGATTTCGACATAGCCCTCTTTATCCTGGCGTGCGCGCATATAGTTAATCATGCTCTGGAACATACTCCAGCCTTTGGGATGCCAAAACACCCCGCCCGGAGAAAATTCCGGCTCGAAGTGGAACAGATCCATGGCCGCGCCGAGTTTTCTGTGGTCGCGCTTTTCCGCCTCTTCCATCATGACAAGATGGGCGTCAAGCTCGGCCTTGTCGGCGAACGCATACGCGTAAATGCGTTGCAGCATTTTGTTTGCGCTATCGCCTTTCCAATACGCTCCTGCCACGCGGAAAAGCTTGAAAGAATCGCGCGGCAGTTCTTTCGAAGATTCGACGTGCGGCCCGCGGCACAAATCCACGAACCCGCGGAAGCCATAGGTGCAAATGGGCTCGCCGGACTTGGCGACCTCCTCTATCCATTCAAGTTTATATGGCTCGGCCGCGAACGCCGAACGCGCTTCTACGGGCGTAAGGACGCGGTTTTCGAACTTTCCGCCGGATTTGATAAGCTCGCGCATTTCACGCTCGATCGCGGCGAAATCGTCCGGGCTGAATTTGTGTTCGGTGTCGAAATCGTAATAGAATCCGTGTTCGATAGACGGCCCTCCGGCGAACTTGGCGTCGGGGTATAGTTTTTTGATTGCCGCAGCCATAACGTGGGCAAGGCTGTGGCGGATTACATCAATGGGGTATGACATTTTAAGTCCTTTTTCTTCTGGTCATTCCGGCCTCCGAGCCGGAATCCACTTAATTTTTAATATTATATGATAGGTGCGCGACGCGCAAGCGAAATTCTTAACCCTTTCGGGTAGTGGTGGTGCGAACGGCAAAGACAAAACGAATGTCCATAGGACATAATATATAGGGGGTTAAGGGAAATGTCAAGCCCTTGCGTTTATAGTGCATGCGCGCCGCAGGCGGCCAACGTCCGCTCGCCCTCGGGCGTTGGCTCACACAGGTGTTCGCCCGCTCCGTAGCGGCCGTGTGGCCTTGTGTTCGCGAAAAAAATCCCCCTCACCTACTCACCCGTCATTCCGGCCTCGAGCCGGAATCCATGCCGACTGGATACCGGGTCAAGCCCGGTATGACGGGAATGAAAAAATCCCCTGGTATACCAGGGGATTTCAATCATTCATAATAAATCTTACTCACTATCAGGCACGACAACAGCGGCATTGGAACCTCCGGCGGCTTCATTATTACCCGTCCCCCTAATCTGCCTATAGCCCTGCCTTCCGCTCAATACACCGGCAGTACCGGACGCAGCGACACCAGCCGCACCAACTCCGACGGTGGCCATAGCCATGGATTTAGCGGTGTCAAGCTGGCGCGTGTTGATCTGGTTGAACATGGACGCAGCCTCGCGCGCGACGCTGACCCTCATGTTGAAACGGTCAAGCTCGCCGCTGCTCACCCCCGTCCCTGCTTCGGTTCGCGCCGAGAATGTTTCAAGCACGGAAATGGCGCTCATGCACTCCGAGAATTTGGCCTTGATCTTGTCAACAGCACCGGGAATGCCCCAGGTATAACCAACGGCGACTGCCGATCCTACGGCGGCGGTTCCGTGTCCGGCCACGCTCACTATCTGGGTTGCGGTGCCAAGCGCGCCCTCTCTGGCCGCTCCTACATAGCGTCGCGAAACATCAGCGCCGGTTCCGGCAACTCCGCCGACGGTTGCTACGGTAGCGCCGGTTTTGGCGGTGCCCGCGCCCTTTATTGCCCTATCGAGTTCATCGCGCATTTCCTTGTTGTTGCAGGCGTTCGAGGCTTCGACAAGCGCGGTTTCGAAACTGTTGATGGTTGCTCGGCTAAGCGCGTTCGGTCCAGGAGTGGCGACCGCACCCTTGTTGCCGGCATCTGCCGCTCCTGATATAAGAAGGCCAAGACCCAGCGCGAAAATTTTCTTCATTTCAAACTCCTCTTCGCGCATATTATATCATAATTCAAAGGCTCCCACAAGCATAAATTTGTGTCTTTTAAGCGAGCTTTGCTCGCCCAAGCGCGCACAACGCCGCCGCACGCAGGTGGGCGCGCATTTGCAGAGCGCTGCCGCCCCTGCCGGCGTTGTTTGCTATTGCAATCCCTAGCCCTTATCGCTATAATCTTTCCCATGGAGAGACTCATAGGCGCCGCCGAGCGCGCCGAAGACAAATCGCGATTCGAAAATATCCGCCCGCATGGGTTCGCGGAGTTCGTCGGTCAACCCGCGCTTAAATCCAATCTCGACGTTTTCATAAGATCGGCCAAGGAAAGAAAAGCTCCGCTTGACCATTGCCTTCTCTATGGCCCGCCCGGGCTTGGCAAGACGACGCTTGCGAACATTATCGCCAACGAGCTCAAGGGTAATTTCAAGGCGACCAGCGCGCCGATGTTCACGAAAACCGGCGACCTTGCGGCGATATTCACTACGCTCGAAGCCGGCGACGTGCTTTTTATTGACGAGATTCACCGCCTACCAATCGCGGTCGAGGAGGTGCTTTATTCCGTAATGGAGGACTTCAAATTGGATTTGGTGATCGGCGAAGGCCCGGCGGCAAGGAGTGTCAAGATCGACGTCGCGCCGTTCACGCTTGTCGGCGCAACAACGCGCATAGGCTTGCTTTCGAATCCCCTGCGCGATAGGTTCCAGATTCCGCTTTCCTTCGAATTCTACGACGATTCAGAACTTTGCAAGATTATCACTCGTTCCGCCGGCATCCTCGGTATCCCCGTTTCCGACGACGGCGCGAAGGAAATAGCCAAACGCAGCCGCGGCACGCCCCGCATCGCCAACCGCCTTTTGAAACGCGTGCGCGATTTTGCCATAGTCGAGGGCAAATCCGACATAGACGCCGCCATGGCCGATTCGGCACTTCGCAAACTCCAAGTCGACAAGATAGGCCTCGACGCGCTCGACACCAAATATTTGAAACTCATAATCGAAAACCACAGCGGCGGCCCGGTCGGACTTGACACCATAGCGGCGCTTCTTTCAGAAGAAACGGATACTATCGAAGACGTGATCGAACCGTATCTGCTTCAATCCGGCTTTATTCAAAAAACGCCAAGAGGGCGCGTAGTATCCACAAAAGCCTATAAACATCTTGGCATCGACGCGAAAATCGGGGGCCTCCTATGACAATAAACTTCGGCGATTTCAAAAACGGCGCGCACCACTTCCCGGTGCATATATTCTGGAACGCGACCGACGCCGGCGGAGTCGTGTATTACGCCAATTACCTTAAGATGGCCGAAGAAGCGCGCGGCTCCCTCGAAAAACTTTTCGGTCCCAAACCGGGCGAGTTCATGGTTCGAAAATGCTCCGTCGAATATATGAAGCCCGCCCGCCACAATGACGATTTGATGATAAGGACGACCTGCGGCGAGCTAAAGGGCGCCTCGATCACAATCGAACAAGAAGTCATGCGCGACGAAGAAATACTCGTCAAACTTTCGACCACGCTTGTATTCGTAGATCTGTCTACATTGAAACCCGCTCGCATACCCGAAACATACATAGCGAAACTAAAGGAGATAAAAAATGAACAATAGAAGGCACGAATCCGGCCGCGGAATATTGGAAATCATGGGCTACGGAATATTGGTATCCATAATAGGCGTGGCGGCTATACGCTCGTATTCGACCAAGCGCAGCGAAAACCGCGTCGTAGCGCTCGAGCAGAGCGTGCTTAACGTTGCCAACGGTGCCCGCGCGCTCCTCTACGGCCGTGTCACCACCGACCTTAGGGACGGGCTTCCGGCCAACGGCATACTACTCGAGGACACATACGGCAACATTCTTGTCCCCTCCGCCGATTTCAACTGCATCGCCATCGAGGCCAGCAACCTGGGCCAACGCGAATGCCTTGCCGCCATGCATAGGATACAGTCCAACTGCCGCTTCCGTCCCTTGATCAACAACCCGGACAACCTGTGGTGGAAAAACATAACTGTTGTCAATATGTCAAGGGGCTCCGCCAACTCGCTAAACGAGCTCAAAGACAAGGCGTCCAATATAAACAACTCGGCGGCAGACTTCTTTTTCACAGCGTTGATGGACGATGACGGCGAGCGCGTGATAAACGACCGCTTCCTTGAATACAAAGAAGCCGGCGGAGGGCAGGACATGGGCAACTGGCTTGGCCAGTGGCTAAGCGACCTTGACTCGCAGCACCGCAAGCTGATCATCGCCACGGACCAGAAGCTCGAGGCCTCCTCCCCATATATAGTGAACAACATCAAGGAGCTCAGGAACAACCTTACCGCGCTCTTTGAGTTCATGAGGAAGACCGAGGAATCCGACGTCGGCGCCTACAGGCTCAGCTCGCACATCTCCGACGAGCTAAAGGCCATCATCGACCAGATCAACGAACTTGAAAACACGACCATGGCGTTCGGCACTCAAGAGAACTACATAGTTCCCGTATCCCACTCCGACGATCCGGTCGGCACCTGTGAACCAAACCGAAACAACAGCATCATATTCTGGTTCAGCATGAAACGCAACGACAGGTAGTGATGGGAAAGCTCTTGTCCACATCATTTTGCGTTGCGGCCTTAGCGCTTTCGGGCTGCTCGAACAAGAAGTATGACCTGGGCGTGAAAATCCGGCCCGACCAGATGCGCTCTATTGAAAATGCCAAGACCCAGGCCGAGGTTATCCAAATCTTGGGCTCGCCCCAGGCCGAAACAAGATACGGCGCCATACGTTGGTATTACGCCTCGGCCGCCGCGACGCAATTCGCTTTCCTTCGCCCGTCGTTCAACGAATACACGATCCTTGCGATCGAATTCGATTCTAAGGGCAAGGTAGTCGAGGTCGCATCCCGCGACATAAGGGACGCGCGATTCAGACAAGCCGCCGGCAAAACGGAAATACTTACCGACATAGAGGTCGGCTTCTTCGAGGAGCTGTTCGGCAACGTCGGCAAGTTCGCCGTTGGCCCCATGGCGGTGGACCCGAACGCCACCCGCCGCTCGACCGTAGTAGGGGACGAGTAATGGCCGGCATGACGAAAAAATCGCTTGTAAAACCTCGTCCGCACCACCTTCCGCGCCGACATCCGCTACAAAGGGTAAGGCTTTCGATCGTTGCCGCGTGGACGACCCTTGCGGCGCATATTGTCTGTTGCATATCGCCGATGGCCTTGGCTGTCTTCAACCTTTTACTTGGGGCCGAGATCGCGTTCGAGCTCAATATCTTAGGCTATGGGTTCGAGGAGTTCATGTTTGTTATCGCGGGTCTGCTGATCCTAGCGTCCTATACGCACGAGAAGATAACTGGGCGCAAGGATCCGTTCCTTCCGCTTGTGGTGGTGATACACTGCACGGCGCTGACTATATACTTCTTGATGCGCTAGGCAAGTTCGGATACTATTAATCGATGAAGAAAAGGAAAGTCCATATCACATTGGCGGCGGTGCTTACCGCTCTTGCCATGCATCTGTTCTGCTGCATAATGCCGTTGGTGTTGGCTCTGGTAAGTTTTATTTTCGGAGCAAGCATAGCGCTTGATTCGCACTTGATAAGCCACGATGTTCAAGTTGTGGTGCTTGCCATATCGGGCGCGCTGCTTCTCGGCTCGTTTATTTATTCGCGGGTTAAGAAACACCCCGATCCGTTGTTGCCGTGGATAGCGGCACTGTATGCGATAACGGTCGCGTTGCATTTATTGCATTAGTATATTTTCCAAACAAACCACGCCGAGTTAGGGCGGCATTATGTGGCCTGCCCGCCGTAGCCTTGGCGTAGGCCGGGTGCGCGCGGCTTCGCTACGCTCGCCAAAAAGGATAAAATCAATCGTCCGCCTCAAGCGTGATATTCGCGCCAAGCGCCCGCAGGTTCTCGACAAACTTATGATAGCCCCTGAAGACATGGTTGGTTTTATGCACGACCGTTTCGCCGTCCGCGGCGATCCCGGCCAAGGTCAACGCCGCACCCGAACGCAGATCGGTGGCCTTCACCTCTGCACCCGAAAGCCCGACCACACCTTCGACAATCGCTGTGTGCGGATTAGCAACGTTTATTATCGCGCCCATACGCTCAAGTTCGGGGACGATCATAAGCCTCTCGTAAATGGAATCGTGGAATTTCGACCTGCCCCGGGCAAGCGACATCAACGCTATGAATATAGATCCTACATCGGTCGGAAAACCGGGATACGGCACGACATGAACGTCGACGCCGACAAGATCGGCTCCGCGGGCATCGGCAACGATTCTCGTCCCTGAATCCAAGACTTCGATCTTCACCCCCGCCTTCCGCAAAGCCTCAAGCAGCGCACCCATCTTGGACGCATCCGCGCCCACGACCTCGACACGACCGCCGGTGATTGCTGCGCCCAGAAGGTATGTGGCGGCCTCGAGCCTGTCGGGCATGACGCGATATCGAACGCCGCGAAGCGATTCTACTCCGTCGATTTCGATTACGTTGACCTCGCCGCGCATAGCCCGTCGGATCTTCGCGCCCATAGCGTTGAGCATGTCGATAAGATCTCCTACTTCAGGCTCAAGCGAAGCATGGGTGATCACAGTGCGACCGCGCGCCAACACCGCGGCCTCGATCATGTTGACGTTGCCGCCGTGCGTAGTGATTTCGATTCCGTCCTGTATGCGGACAAGGCCGTTGATCTCCGCTCCTATAAGTCCGCCTACGGGCGCCTTGGCGACTATGTATCCGTGCTGGTTTTCGATCGTTGCGCCAAGCGTTTCGAACGCGCGGAAATGCACGTCAAGGGGACGCGAGCCGAACACGCACCCGCCGGGCATGGAAACCTCGGCTTCTCCGAACCGGCCCAAAAGCGCGCCCAGCACGTATATCGATGCCCGCATTTTCGATACGATTTCATACGGAGCTTTCAAAGAGGTTATGCCGGCGGCGTTTATTTTCAACATGCCTGCCGCCTTGTCCCACTCGACCTTGGCGCCAAGAGTTTCCAAAAGCGAGGACATGACGGCAATGTCGGAAAGTTCCGGCACGTTTTCAAGGATCACTTCTTCTGATGTCAATAACGCCGCGCTCATAAGTTCCAAAACAGAATTTTTTGCGCCGGATATGCTAACCGTTCCACAAAGCGGCGTGCCGCCCTGTATCCTGAATTTTCCCATCAGAATATCCCCTCGATGTTGATTGCGCCGCCACCCTCGTCGTTGTTGATGAAACCGCTCCTGACACCCGAGGGAGTGCCGACCCGCGGCTCGGTTCCGATCTTGAACGCCTCGGATATTATATCGCGCGGCAAGTCGCTGGCGGTGGCCAGGCGGCCTGTGTTGCGGTTGATCCGAACGAAGGTTATGCCCTCGGGCACTCGGAAGGCTACGTCTTTGACTCCGACAAGGGCCCGCTCCATGAACTCGCGGAACACCGGCGCGGCATGCGACCCTCCGTGCACGTTCTGGCCAAGCGAGCGCGGCTGGTCGTGCCCCATGAATACTCCTACGACCAAGTCTGGCGTGCCGCCGATGAACCACACGTCGCGTGAATCGTTCGAGGTTCCGGTCTTGCCGGCGATGGTGCGACCGGTGATCCGAGCGCGCCAGCCGGACCCATGCTCGACCGCGCCCTGCATCATGTTGACCATCTGGTATACGGACGCTGCGTCGGCAAGCTGCTCGCGCAGGTCGGGCAAGTCGGGCGGCAGCATTCCGTCGACAAATTCGGGAGCAAAGCAATCCGGACATTCGCGCATGTCGGTCTTGAAAATAGTTTTGCCGTCCCTGTCCTGCACACGGTCGATCAACACTGGCGATACTTTCTTTCCGCCGTTGATAAGACGCGCAAAGGCCGTGGTGATGTCGATCAGGCGCGTATCGCCGCTTCCAAGCGCCATGGATAGGTTGGGGTTGCGGACATTGCGGTAAACTCCGAAATCTACGGCCGTGCGGATAAAGCGACGGATTCCTATGTCAAGCGCCACTCGGATCGAGGGAATGTTTTTCGATTTTTCGAACGCTCGGCGCAGGGTGATTTCGCCCTCGAACACGTCGTCATAGTTTTCCGGCCTCCACTGCTCGCCCGATTCGCGATCCATGACTATTGGCGTGTCAAGCAGTATCGAAGCGGGCGTGAACCTGCCGGATTCCAAAGCAGGCAGATAAACGAAGGGCTTTATTGTGGAACCAGGCTGGCGCAATGCTTGCGTCGCGCGGTTGAACTTGCTCTGCCAATACGAGAATCCTCCGACCATAGCGTATACGCGCCCGGTGTGGGGGTTCATAGCGATCATCGCGCCGCTGACCTGTGGAACCTGCTGAAGTCCCCAGGCGCCCGCGGCATTTCTCTGGACGAACACGACGTCGCCGAACCGCAACGCGCCGCGCGCCCAGGCAAGCGATTCGGGGGACAGCTCGCCCTCCTCGGCATTTCTAAAAACAAACGCCGCACGCTCGGGGGAAACAGAGGTTATTATCGCGCGGCGCCAACCGTCGTCCTCCATGCCGGACGAAATTTCCGAACGCCGGAAAGCCGCGGTGAAATCTCCGTCGGTAATATACTGCGCCAAGTTTTCTTCGGCCCCTCGCCAACCTCCGCGACGGTCAAGTTGCAACAGGGCTTTTCGCAAAGCCACGGTGGCCATGTCCTGAAAATTCGGATCGATGGTAGTGCGGACGGCAAGCCCTCCTGAATAAAGCTCCTCCTCGCCGTATATGTCGGCCAAAAACTTGCGAACTTCTTCCGAGAAATAAAGGGCGTTGCGCTGCGCCCGGGACATAAGGCGCTCGTTTACAACAAGATCTTCTTCCTGTGCCGCGCGCATTTCCTCGCGTGTTATATAGCCGTTCGCGAACATGCGTTCAAGCACCCAGTCGCGGCGGGCCACCGCTCGCGCCTTGTTTGTGATTGGGTTGTAGTTGCCTGGGGCTTTGGGCAAAGCGGCCAAAAACGCACCCTCTGCCAATGTCAATTCGCCAAGGGATTTTCCGAAATAGTTCGCGGCGGCGGCGGCGACTCCGTATGAACGATATCCCAAAAATATCTGGTTCATGTAAAGGGTCAGGATGTGGCGTTTGGTAAACGTGCGCTCCATCTTAAGCGCCAATATCGCCTCGCGTATTTTTCGCGACATCGAGCGTTCGGAGCTAAGGAAGAAATTCTTCGCTACCTGCTGGGTTATGGTCGACGCCCCGCCCACTCGGCCCACTCCGAAAAGCTTGTTGCTTACATTGCCGATGGTGGCGCGAATTATACCCAGTATGTCAAAGCCGTGGTGCGTCCAAAAATTCTTATCCTCGGCGGATATGAATGCGTTGATAAGGTTCGGCGGCATATCGTCAAGCTCGACGAAGATCCTTCGCTCGGTTGCATATTCGGTCAGAAGCGATCCGTCGCCGGCGTAAAAGCGCGAAGTGATAGGCGGCCTATATTCTGCCAAAGCCACATAGTCCGGAAGGTCGACGCCGTATCGTATGAATATGAATACCAACGAGGCAAGGGAAATCACGCCCGCGGCGAAAAATGCTATGAAGAAAAGTTCCAGCTTGCTGCGCTTGCGTTTTTTCCTGGCGGGCTTAGGCGCGGCTGCTGGTTCGGCAAGCGCCGGCGCGGCCTGTATCGCGGATTGTATATTCGAAGTGTTGTTGTCGCTCACTGCTTTGCCTTTCGCAGGATTTTATCCCGTAAACGTATGAGATTCAAGCGAAATATAACTTAAAATCAAACCCGCCCAAAAGGACAAGCCCCCTCAAATCGCGCGAATGGCAAGCGAAGTTAGTCGTGATGATTTCAGGGGGTGCTAAATTTAACGCGAAGAACGACCCGCATATTAAGCTCGCCCTCCGATTCGTCGGAAACCATAGACGCGCTCTCGTCCTGCTCTACGGACACTACGGTAAAATCGGCGTCGCCAAGTTCCAAAGCAGCACGAAGCTTCGCGTCCTCAAGCGCTTCGGCGAAACAGGATTTATACTCTTCTTCGAATTCTTTTTCGCCGACCCCAAGGCGTTGCGAGGTTCGAACGATTTCGCCCTTGGCGGGCGCGCCGGCCCAAAGACGCTCGAAAAACGAATCCAAATCGTCGATCTCGCGCTCCCCTATTTTGGGTATTGAAACTGCGAAAGGCATTTCGACATTGCGCTCTTCCTCGCCGCTTTTGCGATCGCGCACGCGCACGTTGACCGAGCCCTCCACGTCTTTTTTATCGGCGCCCTCGTATACGTCGGCTATTTTCGCAACGGCTTTTTTCGCCATGGCAAGACCCGAGGCTATTGCGCGATCAAGGTCGATTTCGACCTCCCGACTGATACGCGAAGGAATGATTTGGCGCTCGCACACGCCGCTGATTTCAACGATTTTCGGCGCGGCCACAGACGCGCTGCACCCTCCGCCCGAAACGGCCACCGCGATCAACGCGTATGAAAGAATTTTTTTCATTCCCCTCTCCTAGCTTAAACCTTTGTTCCACACCTGGCGTCGATGTCGTCCATAGTCTTTTTAGCCCAGTCGCTAAGCTCGGCATCGTCGAATTCAATATCGTCGAATATGATGGGAATATGGCGCTTGAATTCCTTCAAAAGCGCGCGCATCATGGAGTGTATAGTGGCATGCGCCTTGACCGACGCGCGTAGCTTGAATATGTGGCGCCACTCGCGCAAGTTGCAGGTAAGATTTATGTCGGCCTTGCTTGAATGCGGCAAAAGCATTCGGCACATATCGGGTTTATGACCCATGGCGGCAAGCTCGAGATAGCCCTTTTCTATCGCTACGATCGCCTTGTGCCAAGCGTCGTAATCGGGCGTGCCGGGTTCGACGAACGGCGGCTCCATGACACAGATCTCGTTTCCGAACTTATCGTTTGCATACATGCAATAGCGTGTCGATTCGATCGCGAACGAGGCTATGCGGTGGCGAGTTATATCCTTATAGAATCCAAGGTCGGCGGTGAAGCACACGGAAATCGAGGCATGCTCGATCATCGCCTCGTGGCCAAGTTTGATAAGGTTCTTTACGATTTTCTTGGCTGACTCTCCGTCCTCGGTTATCTTGTCCTCGGATTTATAGCAAGTGCGGGCGATGGGCTCGATATGTTTCAAGATTGAATTTCCGCAAATCGGCGTAAGGATTCTGTATGCGGGCTTTACGATTTTGGGCATTGGCTTCTCCTTCTTTTCTTCTATTACATGATAGTAGGAGGTCGCCACGCGAAAAGCAAGGTTTTTTACCTTTGCACCATATAAGTTATAACCGAGCGGAAAATCCTCGCCGGCACGCCGCCGCCATAAGTATTCTCGCCCATAGGACTGCGGTTGTCGTTTCCGATCCAAATTCCGCCTACGATTTCCGAAGTAAATCCGACAAACCAAGCATCGCGGTTTTCGTTCGAGGTTCCGGTTTTACCGGCAATTACAACTCCTGGCACGCGGGCGTTCGCGCCGGTTCCGCCCTCGACCGCCGCCGTCAACATAAAATTCATATCTGCCACCACCGATTCTCGGACAAGCCGTCCTACGCCGCTACCGCTCCGCGCCCAAAGGACATTCCCCCGCTCGTCGACAATACGCTCGATTGCATAAGGCAGAACGCCCACGCCCTTGTTTGCAAACACAGCATAAGCCGAGGTCAAATCCAGAAGCGACACGTCCGCGGTGCCAAGGGTGATTGACATATCCCTCGCCATCGGTTCCACAAGCCCCATGCGGTTGGCCGAGGAAATTATACGGTTGATTCCGACCTTCTTCGCGATCTGCACGATGACAGTGTTGACCGAAAGCTCAAGCGCGCGCGTCATGGTCATTTTGCCGTGATACTTGTCGTCGTGGTTGCGCGGCGCCCACTTGCCGATCGAGGTGATCTCGTCTACGAAAGTATCGGCCGGTTTCATTCCAGCCTCAAGCGCCACCAAATACACAAATGGTTTGAACGCCGAGCCCGGCTGCCGCCTCATCTGCACCGCTCGGTTGAATTGGGAATCGGCATAGCGCCGCCCTCCCACCATAACCAAAATCCCTCCGTCGGTTCGCATGAAAAGCGCCGCAGCCTGCCCAAACCCGTATTTTGCGCCGTCCGCCATAGCCACAGATGCCACGATCGCCTCGGCACTTTTCTGCGCGTCCAAATCAAGCGTGGTGTGTATGGTGATGTCCGATGACACGTTCGGCACGAAGGAATCAAGCGCGCCCATGACATAGTCTATGAAATACCGCGTATCTCCGCCTGTGCCGCCGCCACCCTCGCGCGCATAGGTATAAAGAAGAGCCTCGGCATGCTGCAACTGCGTGATGTATTTCGCCTCAAGCATTTTATCAAGCACGATTCTCATTCGTGCATGCGCGCGATCCCAATTCGTCGCCGGATTATAATGCGATGGCGAACGTAGCATTCCGGCAAGTATCGCGGCCTCGGGAATCTCGAGTTCATAAATCGACTTTCCGAACACCGATTCCGCCGCCGCCGCGAATCCGAATTTTCCCGCGGCGATCGACACGCGGCTAAGATAAAGGGATAGAATTTGCTCTTTGCTAAACTTCCGCTCAAGCCATAGGGTAAGCATAAGCTCCTGAGTCTTTCGCGTCATAGTTTTGCGCGGCGATAAAAACAGGTTTTTCGCAAGCTGTTGCGATATCGTCGATCCTCCCTGCACCCTCGCGTCGCTTCGCACATTTTGGATCACTGCCCGCATAACGGCGCGCGCATCTACGCCGCTGTGTCGGAAAAAGCGCCTGTCCTCAATCGCAACCACCGCCTGCCACACATGCGGCGGAAGCTTGAAAAATTCGATTCTCTCGCCATACATGTCGTTGATCGAGGCGACGCGTTTTCCCTCGCGGTCAAGTATAGTGATAGTGGGTTGCCGCCTCTGCTCGATAACATCGTTCACGTCGGGCAAAGTGAAAGCAAGATAGATCAGGATACAGGCAAGCACCGCCGCCGTCCATATCGCGGCCACAATCGTCCAGCGGACAAGATACGGCACTATACCGGGGGTATATTGATAATTGTCGCGTTTGATACCCGGGCCGCAACGATAATACTTCGCCCCTCGCGCAAGCTTGTATTTGAATTTAAGGCGCCGACGGAAAAACATTGCCCTCAAGCCCTCCTGTTGGCGTGATACGCCTCGACAAGCTGGCTCATAAGAGCGATGACTGTCATGGGCCCGACGCCGCCCGGCACAGGAGTTATGAAGCTGGCTTTACGCGCCACACCTTCGATGTCAACGTCGCCGCAAAGCTTGCCGGTTTTCGCCGAGCGCAGCATGGCGACATCGATCACTGCCACCCCCTTTTTGACCATGTTCGCGGTGATAAGGTTCTCGACCCCTGCGGCGGAAATTATTATGTCCGCGCGCTTGGTATACGACGCAAGGTTCTTGGTCCTTGAATGACATATCGACACAGTCGCTCCCATGTTAAGAAGCATCATCTCGGCCGGCTTTCCGACTATGTTCGAGGCGCCCACGACCACCGCGTCCTGTCCCTCGACGGGCACGCCGTAATGCTCTATGAGCTTTTTTATTCCGCGAACGGTTGCCGGAAGGAATACCGTGTCGTTATACATTGAAAGCATGCCTTTGTTATATGGGCACAGCCCGTCCACATCTTTCGAAGGATTTATGTGCGAGCACACCCACGTCTCGTCAAGATGCGGCGGCATCGGCATCTGCACCATTATCCCATCTACGCCTGGATCAAGGTTAAGTCGGTTTATTGCGGCCAGTATCTCGTCCTCCGAGATATCGTCTTTGAAATGAAGTAGTTCTGCCTCCATGCCAAGCTCGCGCGCTTTTTTGATTTTCATGTTGTCATACATAAGCGATGCGGGATCGTCGCCCACAAGTATAATGGAAAGTTTTGGCTTAGATGGCAGCTTCGCGACTTCCGCCCTAAGGCATTCCGCGATTTCTCCGGCCAACTTTTTTCCGTCAAGCAATATCATAAAAAACCTCTTTTGGAATTCTACCATTTTACCCCTTGAAATTCAACAAGATTACCACTATCTATATAGCATGAGTAAAAAAGAAGAAAAAATCGAAACCGAAAACAATGTCGAACAACTTGCCGAATGCCGCATCGACGGCGAGGTCAAAGACGACGAGATCCAGCGCCTTACGACTCAGCTCGAGGACTGGAAGGACAAGTATATCCGCTGTCTTGCCGATATGGAGAACACAAAGCGTAGGTTGGAAATCGACCTGAAAAACGCAGTGGATTACAATTCGACGCAGTTCGCGAAATCCCTCCTGCCTGTGGCCGATTCGCTCTCCCTCGCGTTAAGGGCCATGGACGGCAAGGTTGACGCAGCCGTGCTTGACGGAATAAAATCCGTGCAATCCCAACTCGACACAGCATTCAACGCCCGTCAAATCGCCAAGGTCGAAACCGTGGGCAAACCGCTTGATCCCATGACCATGTTGGTAATAGCTCAGGTCCCCTCCGACAAACCGGAAAACGAAGTGCTCGAGGAGTTGCAGGCCGGCTATACCATCGGCCAAAAGATTATCCGCGAGGCGATGGTGTCCGTGGCCAAGAAAAACTAACTAAGCAAGCGACGCCGAGCTGGGCGGCAAGCGGTGTATACCGCGCGCGTCCAGCGTGGGGGCGGCGGAAGCTTAGGAGCCCTTCGGGCTGGAGAAGGAAATAAAATGGATAACTACTCCGACGGCCTGATCGCAGAAAGCAAAACCATCGCCCTCCTTACCGAAAAGGGCTTCGAAATAATCGAGCAAAGATATTCAAGCACGCGCGGCACCGACGCCGGTGAAATAGACCTGATCGCCGCGAAACAAAACCTGATTATATTCATCGAAGTAAAAAAACGCGCGACCATAGCCGCCGCCGCGGAATCGATCACGGAAATCCAGAAACAGCGCGTCCGCAAAAACGCCGAAGCCTTCCTTGCCCGACACCCCAAATACGCAGCCTTCGATTGCCGCCTCGACGCCGCGCTTTTTAACGACGACTTCGCCTACGAGTATATCGAGAACGCGTTCTAGCAAAATCAATCCAAATCTCTTCTTGCGGGCAGTTAAGCTAGGCCGAAGGCCGCGGCGAAACGGGGCCCCGCTGGAAGGGATTTATAGCTAAGCGCTTGTGCGCTCCCCTTTATAACATAGGTTTAATCCGCCTCAAACTCGCCTCGCCGGAGCCTTACTCGGATACCGTTCAAGCAAACCACGCCGAGCAGGGCGGAAGCGATGTATATCGCGCACGCACGGAGCCTGTCCTCGCTGGTGCGGGGATGGGGGCGGCGTGGTGCGCGCAGCTCTTCGAGCTGAAAAGCTTAAATGTATAGAAAGGTTGTGGCTAAGGCGGGACGCCAAGAGCATTTGGCGTTTGTGTGGTGGTGGGAGCATTAACGCGCACTAGTATATCGAAGATGCGTTCTAGGCCGCCGCTTGACATGCGCCGCCGCCTGCGCTACTCTCTCGGCATGAGGAAATTCTTACCCGCACTATTCGTGTTCTTTGCGCTCGGAGCAGTCGCAAACCCGACCGCACCCACGCCCGAATTCACAGCGCGTGTCGAAGCCTATGTCAACTCGCTAAGGCACATATCCGGCGACTTCACGCAACGCTCCTCGAACGGCAAGTCCGATTCCGGCACGTTCCACATCTCGAAACCCGGCCGCATGCGTCTTGAATACAAAAGCCCGATATTGCTGATCGCCGATGGTCGCGACCTGGTTTATTATGACAAGAAGCTCGAGCAGATAAGCTATATCTCGCTCGCAAGTAATCCCGCATCCATAGTCTTGACGAACGACGTGTCGCTCTCCTCGCCCGACTCACCGATTCGCATACGCGAAGTGTTCGAGACGGATAACAACACGACCGAAATTTTCCTTTCCTATACTTATGAAAAACGCTCGGGTGAAATAGTGCTGATTTTCACCACCAAACCTTTCGCGCTTGCCGGCTGGAGGATTCGGGACGCCCAGGGAATCACCACCGAAATCACGCTTTCTAACATACGGCCGGCGACCGGCTTTGACGCAAGCCTTTTCAGAATTACGGGAAGGGGCGTAAGCGGTGGCCGCACGACAAGCAGACATTACTAGCCTTCGGGATACTAATTCCCTCGCGCTCGAATTGGCGGACAAAATCGCCGCCGACAAACCGCTGCTTCTTTACGGGGATCTTGGCGCCGGCAAAACCGAACTCGCGCGGGCAATAATAAAGAAGCTCGCAAACGCAAACGAAATCCCCTCGCCCACATTCACGCTTGTGCAAGATTACGGAACCGTCGCGCACTTCGATTTGTATCGCCTTAAAACCGCGGACGAAGCGTTCGAGCTCGACCTTGACACCTATATAAAAACGCGCCCGGTGATTATAGAATGGCCGCAGCTGGTCGAGGATTATATCGCCGCAAATTTCGCACCTATAAAACTCGAGCTTAAATTGAACGGCGATACGCGCACGGCGACGTTTTTTTAATTGCGTCCGCGCCGCATTTCCTGTATAATCTTCCTATGCCCAAAGATAAACTAGACCAAAGCAATAACAAGAAATCCATGACCATAGACGAGGTCAAGGTCGGCATGTTCGCCACCACCTCGCGGCTTAACCGCGACCGCCACGTCCGCGATTTCGCGACTATCTCGGGCGACAAGAATCCGATACACCTTGACGACAAGTTCGCGAAAAATTCAAGGTATAAGAAACGCATAGTCCAAGGCATGCTAAGCGCCACGCTTTTCCCGGCGATGTTCGCAACGCGCTTGCCGGGCGCGGGCTGTGTCTATGCCTCGCAAAAAACGGTTTTCAAACGCCCCGTCTTTTTGGGCGACAAGGTAGTCGCGACGGTCAAGGTCAAATCGGTGATCAAAGATAAAAAAATCGTCGTGTTCGACACTAAATGCTATGTCGGCAACAAGGTCGTGATCGACGGCGAAGCGGAAATTTTCATTCCGTAATTTTCAACCGCTAACGCACACCGCTCTCAAGATGAAGTTCTCGCTTAAAACGAAGGCTGTGGTAATTTCGCGCTTCCGCCTCGGGACAAAACGGCTTTCCGGCCGCGTCCGCAAGCTCCTTGGCCCTAAGATATAATTCTACAAGCCGCCCCCTTGAAAGATAAATCCCCTCGGCCTTAAGCGCGACCTTGAACGCGTCCACGTTGGTTTTGAAATCTGCCATACAAGAATAATAGCAGATATCTAAACGCCGGTCAACAAACCAAAAACCTCCCCGCCCCCCAGTCATTACCCGGCTAGATCGGGGTAATCCAGTCCTTCCCCCGTCATTACCCGGCTCGACCGGGTAATCCAGTGAATCATACAGAAGCCTTCAGCGAACTTGCTAGCTACGCGCACCACGCCGCCCCCGCGCATGGAGAGCCGCACCTTACGGCTTGCCCGCCCTGCCGAAAGTCCACCGAAGCCTTGGCGGGTGTGGATCGGCGTTGGTGGCTTGCTCGTAAAAAATCCCCCGCAGACCGCAGGGGACTTGAATCCAAAGTAAGAAAACTTACCTCGCTGCCTGACGTGCGGCGCGACGCTCCTGCTTCTTTTCTTTCCAAACTGCGCGCTCTTCGGCCGAGCGTTCGAATCCCTGGCCTCCGCGCATAGGGCCTTTGTGCTTTTTACAGCACATTTTACAGGCCGCGAAACCGACGATTACGCCCAAAAGGACGGCGATCGTGATCTTCATGATTTTCTGGGCCTTGGTACAGCCGCAAGCGCCGCCGGACATGGCGCACATTGCGGGTTTAACGGGCGCGGCAGCCTTTACGACTTTCGCAGCGGGTTTTTTCGTTTTTTTGGCAGCCATTTTGTTCTCCTTATTGTTAAATTCTACCGGGAAATATTATAGCACATACATAATATATGTCAAATAGGAAGTTGCGGCCGCCTCGCGTATGATGATATTCACATCTAGCCTAAGTTCAGTTTTATCTGTCTATCGACCCGTATCATCAAATATCCCGACAACGCCACGGCGAACGTCAACACCGCCAGATACCAGCGCAGCCATTCATAGCCAAGCCATAACCCCACGACCAGAAGCAACGAATACGCTAGCACGCGCCCGATGGTCATTGCGGCTTCGCGGAACACGAAATATTCGGTCGAATGATTTTTGGAGATTAAAGACGATTTGGAAAGGGCGTAAAGGTTCACGCTATAGACTTTGCTCATAAGCGCTATGCCCGTCGCGAATACGAAGTTGTATATTAAAAACGTTATTTCGGACGCATGCGATACGAACAGCGTCAAGCTGCAAAGCGCGGCCAAGGTCGATACGACAATGATTCTTGGAAACATCGTTTTCTTGACGAACCTTCCGAACATGAACGATGTTATAAGGCCGCACACGGCGAATATGGTCGTGAACATGCCAAGCTTGAAGTCCGTCTTGAACATATATACGGTATACATGGTGATAACGGTGGCCAATGCGCCGTCCCTTGTCGCGCCCTGTAGTATCGATAACGAAAAGAATTTCCGTATCACCGGCGATTTCATCATGCACCGGAAAAATCCGCCGAAATCCAACTTCTTTTTCGACTTATGACGGGCGGGCTTCAAAAGAAAGGTGAAAAGGAATTCGACTATTACTACCGCCAAAATGACCCACGCCATTTCCTCGTATGAATTGATCGTGATGAAAAGACCAAGCAGCACCGGCGCTATGATTCTTGCCAACCCCTCGAACAACGAGCTATAGCCCGAGAATTTGGTCAAAGCCCCGGACGACACCTTTTCCCTTACCATTAAATGCAGCGGCGCCCAATACATCGCGGCTTTTATTCCCACAAGGACTCCCATAGGGATTACGAAGTCGACTATGGACTCCCTAAAAAATATGATCGCCAGCACGAAAACTATCTTTGGAATTACATAAAGCCTGAAGACTGCGACGCTGTTGGTTTTGATGCCTCGCGCCAATGCGACGAAGCCCGCCATCATAGCGATGAAAAAGACAAGTTTGTATATCGATATGGACGCTATTTCGGCAACGCTCGAGCGCATGATGAACGATATGAAGAATGTGCCAAGGAACAGGCCGGAAACCTCGTTTAACGAACGGATCGCCAAAAGCAGCCTTGCGTCGGTCGAAAGTTTCGCATCAATGGGTTTCTTGCTTCGTGCCATCTGTGAATATTATCACAAATTATGTATAAAGTAAATAGAACATACACCCAAATCCCTCAAGCAGAGAGCTCGAGGAACGAGAGCGAGGCTTCACTCCCCCCCCCTCGTTAATTGTGTCCGCGCGCCGCAGGCGGCCTGCGAACGCCCCACATCGGGCGCAGGCGTTCACAAGTTCACGCACGCCCGTGGCGTCCGACTGACCGCAGCAGCCAATCAAGAATAAACCCAAATTTCTATAAATTAAGTCCCAAAAACATCTTCGCCGCCTGACCGATACCGAACGAGATCACGGACACGATGATACAAATGCAAATCATCTCGAACGAGTTTTTAAGGAACTTGTGCGGCTTGGCACATGAAACCGCATGGTTGAAGGCGAAGATTATGACAACAGCGATCGCGGCCATGACGCCAAGCGCGGGCCCCCTGTCGTCAAGCACTATGAACGGCACGATAAGCAATACCACGGTCAGAAGGTAGGCCATGCCGGTATATATCCCGGACTTGATCGCATACGGACTTCCGTCCGCTTTTTGGGCAAGGTAATTCGACGCTCCCATGGAAATCGACGAGGACACGCCGGCAACTATTCCGGCAAGCGCTACGGTCGCGTTGTCCGAAAATACGAAGGCAAGGCCGACGATGACACCGGCAAGCTCGACGATGGCGTCGTGAAAGCCAAGCACCATCGCGCCGATGTATTTGATCTTGTCCTCGGGAATTTTCTTCATGTGCCCTCCTTGAAAGGACGATTTTAATGGAATATTATTTCCTAGTCCAGCCAAAAATAAACATAAACCCCAAATCTAGCCTGATGGACAGCTCGACAGAGGAGAGCAAGGCTCCATGGGAATAGATTTATGCTTTTCGCGCTTTGCGCGGGCGCCCTCTAAAACACATATAAGATTTGCCTTCTAAGGCCAGGTGGCTGGCCTTAGTGGCGGCGAGCTCGCCTTCAGCTCGCGGAATTTCCACAAAAATCCTATCTCCCGCTATCGGCGGCATTCGCGGCGGTATCCGCGAACTGCTTGTTGAACTTGTCAAGGAACTCCTGATCCTTCTTGGTTTGCGCGGCGGCGTTAAAGCCCACAATAAAAGAAGAAACGTTTTCGCCGTTTATTTTCTTTATGTTGCTTTCGCCATTGTTTTTGACAAGGTCGACATAGAAGTTGTTCCTTTCGCGCTTGGGCATGGAAACTTCGGTCCCCGGGACAAGCAGCTCTTTGCGCGCATTGCGCAGCGAAGGCACATACCAAGACTCTTTATCTTCTTTATTTATGCGGAAAGCTCCGTCGGCCTGGCCGCTCCCGCTCCTGTCGAAAGCGATAAGGGAGTCGTTCTGCCCGACTATGCGGACTTTGGTTTGACCAAGCGAGATTTGGTCGCTGACCTCGCCAAAGGCCCCCACCAAGACAGTAAGGGCTATTCCGACCGCCAAAGTTATAAGCGAGCCAATAGTAAGCTTGAATATAATGTTTTCCATTTTCTTATCCTTTTTCATTGTTGTTCGAATCGCGCCCCACGAATCTATATAGACGAATCTACCCCCCCCCGCCATCATTTTGTCAAGAGAAAAATATCCCGTCATTCCGGCCCCCGAGCCGGAATCCATAATGACTGGATACCGGGTCGTTGCCCGGTATGACGAAAACAAAAAAATCCCCCGGCCTAAACCGGGGAAGTTTTTACCTGGCAAGTTCTTTTTCGATCAAAGGAACAAACCTATCCTTTATGATATCGGCATAGTCGATAAAGCCCTTCGTATTCGGATTGTCGGCGATCCATTCCACCGCATCTACGGAGCCTTTGGCGAATCCACCGCGCCCCGCCGCCTCGTGCGAAAGTTTCACGGTGTCGCCACGGACATTGCCGTCGCGCGAAGCGTTGGTATAGCGGATTTCGTGCTCGCCGAATACTCCGGCGATTCTGTTGACGGCCATCATTATCTGATGCGGCTCGACCGGATTTCCTTCCACAAGCGCGGTCAGAAGCTCGGACTTGCCGAAATATCCGCCCCTGATGATGTCCTGCGCCATGGTTTTTCCGGTGCCGGACGCGTCTTTCTTAAAGGGGTGATGCCCTTCGACAATACCGGCGTCGAAATCCTTGATATCGTTAAGCATGGCCGAAAGAAGACGGTTAGCGATCATGGTTGCGTGCACTATGGGCGAGAAGTTCGATGCGTGGACAAGCGTTATACCGGCCTCGTCGACCATCTTTTTGGCATAGGCGAAAGTGCCCGCATCCGTGCGCCACGTTCCGGTCGTGCCGACAACTGCATTAAGGCCGTTCGCACAATAAAAAGCTATGTTTTCCACTGCTGTTTTTGGCTCGGTGAAATCGATGAAGGTTATGTTGGCCTCTTTCGCCTTCTCGATATTTATATTTCTAAAATCGTTTAAGATGTCGATTCCGTTTTTATTTGAAATTATGCTTGGATACGCAGGGTCGATAATGCCGAGAACTGCCATATCTTCTCTGGCCATAGCGACTTTTTCCACCTCTTTACCCATTTTGCCATAGCCGGTGATGATGATATTGTTTTTCATAAGATGTCCTTTCGCTTGTTAAACCCCTCTGGACAACTTCTACCCCCCCCCGCGACATTTTGTCAAGGAGAAAGTTGTCCCGCAAACTGCAAAGCACTCGCACCGCCCACACAAACGCCAAATGCTCTTGGCGTTTTGGGCAGATTAAACCTGTGTTATTTAAGCGAAGCGCGCCCCACGCACCGAAGGTGCTCTAAGCTATAA
>Ga0123356_10000730_pt1 | contig 36255 bp, 28 predicted proteins | sample TergutEmb28metaG_2_FD_92546 | JGI IMG/M metagenome (GOLD analysis project Ga0123356, IMG submission 92546) | Embiratermes neotenicus P3 segment gut microbial communities from Petit-Saut dam, French Guiana - Emb289 P3 | ecosystem: Host-associated > Arthropoda: Insects > Digestive system > Gut ...
CCGGATCGTGAGATCCTAGTAACAATACGTAGTCTATGGCGGAGTCCAGCTCGTCTATGACGGAGTCCAGCTCGACGGGGCCGTCCCGGCCGCCCGCCGCGATCCGCGACCTGCCCGCGACAAGCGACGAGCGCCGCGCGGCCGGCCGGACCGCGCGGAAGCGGGTGCGCCGGCGCGCTCTCGGCTACTGGAGCGAGGAAAGTCGCGGGCACGACCCGCTGCAGACGATCCTGGCGCAGAACGACATCAGGGATCCCGATCTGGTTCCCATCCGTCACCACAGGATGGCGATCTCGCCGTGGAACTACTATCGCGGCGCCGCCGCCGTGATGGCGGCTGACCTGGCGTCCCAGCCGAACAGCGGGCTGACGGTGCAGCTGGGCGGTGACGCGCACGTGCTGAACTTCGGCCTGTGGGCGACACCGGAACGGAACCTTGCCTTCGACCTGCGGGACTTCGACGAGACCTTGCCGGGCCCCTTCGAGTGGGACGTCAAGCGCTTCGCGGCCAGCCTTGTCGTGGCGGCGCGGCAGAACGGGACCGGCTGGGCGTCGGCGCAAGCCGCGGTCACCGCCGGGCTGGACGCCTACCAGCGGCGGATGCGCAGCTACCGTGCCCGGCCGGAGCTTGATATCTGGTACGACGCCACCCACGTCGACCGGCTGATCGAGTACTTTGAGCCCGCCGACCGCGACCAGGTGTCGGTCTATATCGAGCGAAAGCGCAAGCGGCGGGTTAGCCGGTGGGCATTCACCAAGCTCACCGAGATGGCACAGGGGCGGCCGCGGATCACCGAGGACCCGCCGATCAGGGTCGCGGTCAGCGACGACGAACTGGACGACATCGCCGGCGAACTGCTTGCCGAGTACCGGGATACGCTCCAGCACGACCGGCGGAGCCTGTTCGACCGGTTCACGCTGGCCGACGCCGTCCGTCAGGTCGTCGGGGTCGGCAGCGTCGGCATGCGGGTGTACCTGGTGCTGCTCGAGGGCCGAACCGGTGCCGACCCGCTGTTCTTGCAGCTCAAGCAGGCCGGGCCGGCGGCGTATGAGGCGCATCTCCAACCCAGTGCCTGCGCCAGCCACGGCGCGCGGGTGATCGCGGGCAAGCGGCTGATGCAGAGTGCCACTGACATCTTCGTCGGCTGGGGCTCGCTGCGCGGCAACGATTACTACGTGCGGCAGTTCCGGGACATGAAGATCATCCCGAGCACCGAACTGATCGCGGATCGGTTCGTCGAGTTCGCCACCGCGTGCGGCGGCGCCCTCGCCCGCGCGCACGCCCGGACCGGCGACCCGATGGCCATCGACAGCTACATCGGAAAGGGACCCCGGTTCACTGAGGCGATCGGTCAGTTCGCCCACCGGTACGCCGACCAGAACGACCGCGACCACGCGCAGCTCGTCTCCGCCATTGCCGCGGGCAAGATTGAAAGCCAGGCCGGCTGACCCGTTGCCGCAACTTCGGCCCAAGATGCCCGGGGAACCGTTGGGGGACGGGCCAGCGCCCAGCCGCGGGACGGCGCGCTAATGTGGGCCGCGAGCGACAAGCAGGAGACGCAGATGATCATTGACTGCCACGGTCACTACACGACGGCACCGGCAGCCCTCCAGGAGTTCAGGGAGGCCCAGCTCGCCCGGCTGAAGGACGGCCGGACGCGAACGTCCGGAACCCTGGCTCCGGAGCTGCCCGTGCCGGCCGACCCGCGGATCAGCGACGATGAGATCCGCGGGACGATCGAGGGCAACCAGCTGCGGATCGCCCGGGAGCGCGGCAGTGACCTGACGATCTTCTCGCCCCGCGCTTCGCACATGGGTCACCACATCGCTGACCCCGCCACCGCCGTCAAGTGGGCAACGGTCTGCAATGACCTGATCTACCGGGTGACCACGCTGTTCCCCGACAACTTCGCGGGTGTCGCTCAGCTCCCGCAGGTAGCGGGCGAGCCGCTGGAAGCCAGCGTCAAGGAGCTCGAGCGCACCGTCACCGAGCTCGGCTTCGTCGGCTGCAACCTGAACCCGGACCCGTCCGGCGGGTGGTGGACGTCGCCGCCGCTGACCGACGAGTACTGGTTCCCGCTGTACGAGAAGATGGTCGAGCTCGACGTCCCGGGCATGGTGCACGTCTCCACGTCGACCAACCCGGCGGCGCACACGCTCGGCGCGCACTACCTCAACGCTGACACGACCGCGTTCATGCAGCTCGTTTCCGGTGATCTCTTCGGCCGCTTCCCGGCGCTCCGGCTGGTCATCCCGCACGGCGGCGGCGCGGTGCCCTACCACTGGGGCCGGTTCAAGGGCATCGCCACCCGCGACAAGCGCCCGCCGATCGAGTCGAACGTGATGAACAACGTCTTCTTCGACACCTGCGTCTACCACCAGCCGGGCATTGACCTGCTGACCAGCGTGATCAGCGAGGACAACATCCTGTTCGCCTCGGAGATGCTCGGCGCGGTCCGCGGCAACAACCCCGACGGTGACTTCCCCTGGGATGACACCAAGCGCTATGTCGACAAGGCGCCCCTGTCGGACGCGGCGCGCGCCAAGATCTACGAGCTCAACACCCGCCGCGTCTACCCTCGCCTGGACGCGCAGCTGAAAGCCCGCGGCTTGTAACACGGAACCGTCCGGGAAGAGATTCAAAATTCGATCATCCCGAACGGTTCCGTGGATTCACCTCAGCCGAAGTAGTGCCCCTCGTCGAGGTCGGCGATGAGCCCGGGGTGCACCGGCTCCCAGCCGAGCAGCCGCTGCGTGCCGGTGCTTGAAGCCTGCGCGTTCAACTGTGCGAACAGCGCGAACGTCCCGAAGTTCGCGGGCGCCTCTTCGGCCGTGATCGACTTCACCGGCACGTCCAGGTGCTTGCCGATCACGGCGGCGATGTCGCGGAACGGCACGCCCTGGTCGCCGACCCCGTTGAGCCGCGCGCCGGCCGGGGCCGACTCGACAGCCAGCCGGAACAGGTGCGCCGCGTCCAGCCGGTGAACGGCGGGCCAGGTGTTCGCCCCGTCGCCCACGTAGGCGGACAGGCCCTGCTGCCTGGCGATGCCGATGAGCGCCGGAACGAAGGCGTAGTCACCCGCACCGTGCACGGACGGAGGCATCCGTACCACCGAAGCGCGAACCCCGCGGTCGGCGAAGGCGAGCACGGCCCGCTCGGAGACCCGCGGCCAGGCCGGGTTCTCCTCGACGGCGTCCTCCTCCGTGACCGCCCGCCCGGCCACCGCCGGGAGGCCGGCCGCGACCACGAGCGGCTTGCCCGTCCCGGCGAGCGCGTCGCCGAGCGCCGCGATGGCGTCCCCGTCGGCCTGCGCGGCAGCCGCCGGGTTGGCGGTGGGGGAGAAGTCGTGGATGTACGCGGTGTGGATGACCCCGTCGGCTCCGGCCGCTCCGCTCCGCAGGCTGTCCGGGTCCTGTAGCGAACCGCGGTGCACCTCGACGCCGAGCGCGGTCAGCGCCTCGGCGGACTTGTCGGAGCGGGCGAGGCCAACGACCTGATGCCCGCCGGCGAGCAGGTCCTGGACGACGGCGGACCCGATGAACCCGGTCGCGCCGGTAACGAACACGCGCATTGCGAACTCCTTCATGAAGCTTGCTGGTCCGGCCGCGGGCGCCTCCGTATCGGCGCCTCGCCGGTACCTCTACTGTGCACTCGCGGTCCGTTGCGCGTCCAAGACCCATTCCGCACCGCGCGATACGAATCAGGCATCACCGCAGGTAAAGCAAGTTAAACGCGGTTGTGCCCGGACGGAGTCGTCATACCATAAGAACATGACCGATGATGCCCTGCCAGCGCCTGCCGATCTTGACCTGCGGCTCGTCAGGTACTTCACCGTCGTCGCCGAGCACAGGCACTTCGGCCGCGCGGCGGCCGCGCTGCTGATCGCACAGCCGTCGCTGAGCCGCCAGGTGGCGCGCCTCGAACAGCAGCTCGGCGCCCGGCTGCTCGACCGAACCCCGCAGGGCACCCAGCTGACCGAGGCTGGCCAGGTCTTCCTGCCGCGCGCTAAGGCGCTGCTGCGCGCCGCCGAGCAGGCAGCCGCCGCTACCCGCGCCGCTGCCCGGCCCAGCCGGATCGTCATCGGCTACACCCCCGGCCTGATCATCACCCCGGCCGTCAGGCACTTGCGCCGACAGCACCCGGACGCCGACGTGCAGACGCAGTTTCTGGAGTGGAACGAGCCCCGCGCTGCCCTGCTGGAGCACCGCGTCGACGCCGCGGTGACCAGGCTGCCGCTGGCCACCGACGGACTGCACGTGACGATCCTGTACGACGAGCCCCGCGTGCTCATGGTCCCGATCGATCACCGGCTCGCGGGCAAGGAGTCCGTCACGCTGGACGACATCGCCGGCGAACCCATCCCGAAGATGCCCGACCCGGCCTGGAACGCCTACTGGCGGATCGACCCCAGGCCCGACGGCAGCCCGGCCCCTGACGGACCCCTCGTTACCGCGATCGAGGACAAGAACGAGCTCATCGCCGCGGGCGAGGCCGTCGCCATCATTCCTGGCGGAATGCCGGTCGCTAGCATCCGGCCCGACCTCACCACGATCCCGCTGCACGGGGTCGATCCCGCCCACGTGGTGCTCGCCGCCCGGGCCGGTGACCGCAGCCGCCTAGTGGCCGCTTTCCACAGGTCCGCACGCGAATGCCTCACCGGGCCTGCCGCTGACTGACAGAAAGCTGCCAGTCAGCGGCTGCCGGCGTGGTGCCGGGGATCGGTCAGTCCTGCTCGATGACGCACTCGACGACGGCGCACGTGCCGCCGTCCACCGCTGCCAGCGCTCGCCGCAGCGCGGGCACCAGATCCTCCGCCCGTTCAACGCGCTCGCCGAGCGCGTGGCACGACGCGGCCAGCGCCGGATAGTCCGGCGCGTGCGTGAACCGGGTGCCGACCGCCTCTTTGCGCTGGACGGACACCCCATCGGGGAACAGCCCGTACACCGGGAGCCGGCTGGCCCGGTAGCCGCTGTTGTTCAGCAGCACCGTGACGAACGGTGTGCCCCACTGGGCCGCCATCGTCAGCGCCGATGTCGGCACGCCGAACAGGAACGCCCCGTCGCCTACGATCGAGATGACCCGCCGGTCCGGGCGGGCGAGCTTGACGCCGAGTGCGCCGCCAAGGGCAAAGCCGAGTCCCGGCGCCGGGTCACCGACCAGCGTGCCCGGCCGGGTCCGCTCCAGTTCCTGGTACACGAACCCCGCGTTCGTCACCGCCTCTTCGATGACGATGTCATCGGCGTCGATCGCCTCATTCAGGGCGGCCATGACGCGGGCCGGGGTGACCGGACCGGCGCCCGGTCCCTGCGGCCCGGCCTCCTGCGAGCGGTCGGCGGCGCGGTCGCGCAGCCGGCCCGCCCGCTCGGCGAGCCGCTGGGCAACCGCCGGGTCGGCGTCGATGGCCCGCCCCAGACCGTCGGCGACGGCCGTGAGCGTCGCGGCGCCGTCGGCCTGGACGGCGATGTCAACCGGATACGACCAGAGCGGCATCGAGCTCTTGGCCGGGTCGGCGTCCGCGTGGAACACCTGTGCGTCCGGACGGAGGTTCACGGTGCCGGGCAGCCACGGCACGTCGCTCTCCACGATCAGTATCACGTCCGCGGCGGCGAGCGCGGCGGTGGTCTCGTGCCGGTCGCGGACGCACATCGGGTGCTGCGACGAAAGGTTGGCCGGGCCGCCCTCAAGGCCGCGCAGCACGGGCAGTCCGGCGAGTTCGGCGAGCCGCTCGACGGCCGCGAACCCTTCGGCGGTGCGGCCGGCGCGGGAGGTGAGCAGCACCGGCGCCTCGGCGGCGGCGAGCGCGGTGACGATGCGCGTGACCGCGGCCGGATCGGGTGCCGGCGGCACCGACACCGGGTACCCGTCGACCCGCGACTGGTCGAGCCGCGGTGAGTCCATCAGCACGTCGCGGGAGACCGTCAGGTACGCCATTCCCGCGGGTGCGCTCGCGGCGACCTGCACGGCGCGGCCGATCGCCCGGTCGAGCATCTCGGGCCTGGTGATCTCCTGGATCCACTTGGCGTAGCCGCGGACGATGCCGGGCTGGTCGGGGACGTCCTGCTGCCAGTGAATCGGGCTGTTCCGTCCGCCGGACAGCCCGGGCTCCTCGCCGTACGGCGTCTTGCCCGCGATGACAACCACTCCGGCCTTGTCCCGCATCACGTTGTGCACCATCGCACCCAGGTTCTGGGTTCCGGCGTCCACGTGCACGAAGATCGCCTGCGGCCGCCCGGTCAGCTTCCAGTAAGCGTGCGCGGCCGCGAGCGACACGCTCTCGAAGGTTGACATGAGCACGGTCGGCGTCGGCACCCCCGCGTCCTGCAGGGCGTAGACCGCCTCTTGCAGCGGGGCCGAGTCCGTCCCCGGATTGAGGAAGAGGTACTCGACCCCGTGCGCCGCGAGCAGGTAGACCAGATGCTCGGCTGTGGTTTTCAGCTTGACCGAGGAGTCAGTGCCCATTCACTCTGCCTTTCTTGAAACGATCCGTGTCCGCACGTGACGGGACTACAAAGGGGTTATCTCGAAGACCGCGACATGCGCAGCGGCGGCGGCGAACCCGTCCGGTGTGCGGTTTGGTGCGACCCGGCCTGGGTCAGGAACGAGATCCGCGGTTCCATGACCCCATCCTCGCAGAGCACGCGCCGCTGGGAGCCTGCAGGCAGCGGGCCCGTCTCGCCGATTGTCCTTCCTGCTAATTTTCTGACCATGCCCTTGGCCAGCGACACAGCGGCGCGGCCCGGACGACTGGGCATCTTCGCCGGCCTGCCCGGGTCGGGCCTCCGCAGCGCGGAGCGTACTGCACGGCCGATTCCGTCGTGCTAGCCGTACCCGAAGTCCCCGGCTGCCACGATCGACCCGGCACCGGGCCGGGCCGGACCATCGAGACATGAAAACAGATGCATTCACCGCCGACGGTCACAGGACCGTCACCATGTACGACAATCTCATCATGACTGGGTCGGCTGGGACCGCTAGGACGGCCAGCTCTCCGCTCCGGCGCGGCCTGATGGCGCCCTTCAGCAGGCGCGCCTGGGCAGAAATCCGCTACACGCTCGTCACCCTCCCGCTTGCCGTCGTCGCGTTCATCTTTGGCCTCGCCATGCTCGAGAACGGGATTTTCTGGGCGTTGTCCGTGGATATCCTGCGGAAGTTCAACGCGGTGTCCCGGCACTTCGCCCGCGAGCTAATCGGCGAGGACGTCCCGGATCCCGCGCCGCTGCGGGAGCTGTATGTCGAGAAGGTGTGGACGCCGGACGCCGCCCGCCTCGCCGAGGTCGCCATCGCTGCCGGGGGGAAGGTCCGGGTATGGGAGCAGCAGTCCGGGCTCACCATCCGCAAGCTGACTGACTCCCAGATCACGGAACTCGCCGCGGAGGCCGGCGTTACGATCCGGCAGATGCTGCCGGTGCACGAGTTTCTCCTCTGGATGGGCAGGAGGACTCTCGATCCGGTCGCCTGGCGGGCTCGCGGCTACTTCCCGCTGAAGGTGCTGCTCGCCGTCGCCGGCCTGGCCGGGATCGCCTTCGGCTGGCTCGGTGGCCTGTTCTACCTGACTTTCCCCGCCTGGCGGGCGCTCGGCTTCTACGGCGCGTTCGGCGGGTTCGGCGTCAGGAGTCTGGGTCTGTCGTTCGCCCTGCTGCCGCTCGGCGTGGCCCTGCTATATGCAGGCGCGTGGCTGACTCACAGCGTCACCGAGGCCGACCGCTGGCTGATCCGCGGCCTGCTCGGGCCAAGGACGTCGGAGGAGCGGGTCCGCGCTCTCCAGGAGAGCCGGGCGCGCGCCGTCGATGACTCAGCCGCTCGGCTCCGCACGATCGAACGTGACCTGCACGACGGCACGCAGGCGCAGCTCGTGGCCCTGGCCATGAAGCTTGGCCTGGCCGTCGACAAGCTCCAGGAGGCCGGTCCGGTCGACCTGGGCCGGGTGACTGAACTGGTCGGTGACGCTCAGCGCGGCGTCCTGGAGGCGATCGCGGACCTGCGAACGCTGGCCCGCGGCATCCACCCGCCGGTACTCGACAAGGGGCTGACCGACGCGCTCACCACGCTCGCCGAGCGCAGCGCTGTCCCCGTCGAGCTTGTCACCGACATCCAGGACCGGCCGTCCGACGCGATCGAGACCATGGCCTACTTCTCGGCCGCGGAACTGCTAACCAACGTGGCCAAGCACAGCGGCGCCCGGCACGCCACCCTCGAGGCCGTGCACGTCCCCGGCCTGCTCCGGATCCGCGTCACCGACGACGGCGCCGGCGGTGCGCGTCCGGTCTCCGGCGGCGGCCTGCGCGGGCTCGCCGAGCGGATCAGGACCGTGGACGGTCACCTCGAGATCGACAGCCCGCACGGCGGCCCCACCACGGTGACCGTCGAACTCCCCTCCCACGCCTGAGGACACAGCGGTATGCGCATCATCATCGCCGAAGACTCCGCCGTGATCAGGGCGGGCCTAACCGAGATCCTGACCGACCGCGGCCACGACATCGTGGCCGCGGTCGGCGACGCGACGGCGCTGCGGGCAGCGGTCGCCGAGCGAAAGCCGGACGTCGCGATCATCGACGTCCGCATGCCGCCCGATCACACCGACGATGGCCTGCGCGCCGCGATCGCGATCCGCCGTGATCATCCAGGAATCGGCATCCTGGTGTTCTCCCAGTATGTCGAGACCCGGTACGCGGCTGACCTGCTGAGCATGCGGTCCGGCGGGGTCGGCTACCTGCTCAAGGACCGGGTCGCCAACGTCGCGGAGTTCACTGACGCAATCGACCGGATCGCGGCGGGCGGCACCGCCCTCGACCCGGAGGTCGTTACCGGGCTGCTGGCCGCCAGCCGGCACGTCGGCACTCTGGGCACGCTCACCGCGCGCGAGCATGACGTGCTGGCGCTGATGGCGGAGGGCCGCTCCAACAGCGCCATCGCAGAGCATCTGTACGTCTCCGAGCGCGCCGTCGAAAAGCACATCAGCAATATCTTCAGCAAGCTCGGCCTCCCGCCGTCCGACTCTGACCACCGCCGCGTGCTGGCCGTCCTCGCCTACCTCAGGCCCTAGCCGGGGTCCTTGGCCCCTGTCTCCTGCGCCCGCCGCGAACCAGGATCAGGCGCGGAGAAAGGGAGAAGCCATGAGCTCGTTCGATGTGACTGGTCTGTCCGCACTTGAGATCCTCGACTCGCGGGGAGGTCCGACGCTGGCGGTCACGGCCAAGCTGTCCGACGGCACCGCCGCTAGGGCTGGGGTGCCGTCCGGGGCGTCGACCGGAACGCGCGAGGCGGTGGAGCTGCGCGACGGCGACAAGACGAGGTATGAGGGCCGCGGTGTCCTCGGCGCCGTTTCCTACGTCAACGGCGAGATAGCCGACCTGCTGCGCGGCCGGACCTGGAACTCGCTGGCCGAGGCGGACCAGGCGATGATCGAGCTGGATGGCACCCCGGGGAAGAGCAGAGTCGGCGCCAACGCCACGGTCGGGACCTCGATGGCGCTGGCCCGTGCGCTCGCCGCGTCCGCCAAGATGCCGCTGTGGCGCTGGCTCGTTCCCGATGGGGTCGTTCCGTCGCTGCCCGTGCCGCACTTCAACGTGCTCAACGGGGGCGTGCACGCGCCCAACGAGCTGGACTTCCAGGAGTTCATGATCGCTCCGCTCGGCGCCCCCTCGATGGCTGAGGCGGTCCGGGCCGGCGCCGAGGTATACGCCGCGCTGCGCCGGGCGCTGACCGCGCGCGGGCTGTCGACCGGGCTGGGCGACGAGGGTGGCTTCGCCCCGGAGATCCGCGAACCGGAAGACGTTCTGCGGCTGCTTGTCCAGGCGATCGACGACGCAGGCTATGTGCGCGGTCGGGCGGGCGTGTCGATCGCGCTCGACCTGGCGGCCTCGGAGTTCCGCCAGCCCGACGGGCGCTATCAGGTAGCCGGTGAGCTGCTCGACAGCGACCAGCTGATCGGCTGGCTGGCGGCCATCACCGAGCAGTTCCCGGTGCACCTCATCGAGGACGGGCTCGGCGAGGACGACGACGCGGGCTGGATCGCGCTGACCGCGCGCCTCGGCGGCCAGATCGAACTCGTCGGCGACGACATCTTCTGCACCAACCCGGCCATCATCACCAGGGCCATCCAGCGGGGGATCGGCAACGCCTCGCTGATCAAGCTCAACCAGATCGGCACCGTCACCGAGACCCTCGAGGCGATGGCGATCTGCCGCGCGGCCGGGTACCGCCAGTTCGTGTCGCACCGCTCCGGTGAGACCGAAGACTCGTTCATCGCCGACCTGGCCGTCGGCACCGGCAGCGGCCACCTCAAGTCCGGCGCCCCCGCCCGCGGCGAGCGCACGGCCAAGTACAACCGCCTGCTCGAGATCGCCGCGCAGGCCCCGGAGCTCCGCTATGGCATGAGCTGACCGCCAGCCAGCCCGGGGTGCTGCTGCAACAGGTCTAGTGCGCCAGCCCGCGGGTGCTACCTGTGCAGCTCCGTAACCCTCGCCCATGCCGACACGCCCAAAGCGACAACAGCGGCCAACTCCACCGCGCTGACGACCGTGAGGCCGGCACCGAGCGCGGAAAGCGTGCCGAAAGCCAGGCCGGCGACGACCCCCGAGGCGAGGAACGATACGGCCAGCAGCGCGAGTCCGATGATCACGCCGGGAACCGGGGGTGAGTTCAGTATCTGTCGTGATCTGGCGACAGCCACAGACCCGGCTAGCACTGCTACGCCAACCGCCTGGAGCACGCCCGCCGCGACACCTGGGCCCGCGCTGCTGGCGGCCGAGGTAAGGCCGTATCCGATGGCCAAGACGAACAGGCCGAGGGCGGCGGCCAGCCACAGCTCCGCCCGGCCCCCCCGGCCGCCGCCGGGGAGAGCGCTATGCGCCCCGTGGGCGGCACCGGGGGCGGACCCCTGCTCGGCCAGCGAGGCACGGGCAGCACGGCTCAGCACCAGCAGCGACCACACCCCGATGCCGACGGCGCCCGTCACGGAGGCCGCCGGGCTCGATCCGTTCGACCCAGCGAAGGCGGCCAGGCCGATCGTGAGCAGCAAGGTGCCCAGCGCCGCGGCCGCGATCTCCGCGCCCGCGGCCCACGCACTGTGCAGAATAATGTCCCAGCCGGCGGCACACACCGCGCCGAGTACGCACACCGCCGCCAGGAACTGCAGCCAGCGCCCCGCCTGAGCCAGGTCACTCGAGGCGCCCGCGGACGACGAGGCGAGTGTCGCGTCCGACGCCAGCATGAACGCGGTGCCGAGCACGAATACGACGGCGCCTGCCACCAGGAGGGCCACCGGTGTGAGCGTCTTGATGATGTGTTCCACGGCATTTCCCTCGTCGCATGCTCCCCACGCGGCGGTACAAACTATTTTCCCGCTGGCAGACCGTTTTGCCACGGAATGCAGAAAAAGGCCCGCCGTACTATGGCGGTATGACGCCCGGATACCTGAGATTCCCCCATATCGCCGGCGATCTAGTGGTTTTCGTCGCAGCTGACGACGTCTGGCTGGCGCCGGTCGCAGGCGGCCGGGCCTGGCGGTTTACCGCGGACGAGGCAGCGAGCTCGACACCGAGGCTGACGCCGGACGGCACGCATGTGGCCTGGGTCAGCGCCAAGGACGGCAGTCCGGAGATCTACACGGCCAGCCTGACCGACGGGACCAGCACCCGGCTTACCTACTGGGGCACGTTCTGGTCTCGGGTCAGCGGCTGGACCCCGGCCGGGGAAGTACTGGCCGTCAGCGCGGCCGACCAGCCGTTCTTTCACTACGTCCGGGCCCGCGTGCTGACGACCGCGCTGTCGGGCAGCCCCGGTGCGGAACGCGTGCTGCCGTTCGGCCAGGTATCCGACCTGTCGCTCGATACCAGCGGGGACGGTACGGTCGCCCTGCTCACCGGTACCTGGGGAAGCTTCAACCCCGATCCGGCCTACTGGAAGCGCTATCGCGGCGGCACCGCCGGCCGCTTGTGGGTCGGGCCGGCCGCGGCGATAGTTTCCGACGCGCCGGATGCGGCTGACCGCGTCCCGGGTCCGTTCCGGCGCGTGCTCGCGGACCTGCGCGGCCAGTTCGCCTCCCCGATGCTCGCCGGCGGACGGCTCGCGTTCATCAGTGATCACGAGGGGACCGGCAACGTCTACTCGTGCGCGCTAGACGGCGGCGACCTGCGACGGCACACCGATCACGAGGGCTGGTACGCACGCCAGGCCAGCACCGACGGGCAACGGATCGTTTACGCACGCGGCGGCGAGTTGTGGCTGCTCGATGATCTGCAGGCAGCCGAGCCAGTCCGGCTCGACATCACCCTCGGCTCGCCTGCGCGCGGCCGGTCGCCCCGGCTTGTCACAGCCGAAGACCACGTCGGCTCGCTGTCCGTGGACCATGGCGGGAGGGCCAGCTCGATCGAGGTTCGCGGAACCGTGCACTGGCTGACCCACCGGGATGGCCCGGCTCGGGGGCTATCGGTTGTTCCTGGCGTCCGGGCGCGTTTCCCGCAGGTCCTGGGGACCGACGGTCAAGTCGTCTGGGCGACCGACGCCGATGGCAGCGACGGCTTGGAGATTGGCATTGGCGACCCGGCACGTCAAGACGGCCAGGGCGACCCGGGTGCCGAGCCGCGCCGGATCGCGGCGGGCCAGGTTGGCCGGATCACCGCACTGGCGGCCGCGCCGGATGGCAGCGCCGTCGCGGTCGCGGCCCAAGACGGGCGGCTGCGCGTGGTCGATGTTGAGTCCGGCCAGGTCCGGGAGATCGCCGCGTCGGACAACGGGGTCGTGACCGGGCTTGCCTGGTCACCGGATTCCGGCTGGCTGGCGTGGTCGCAGGCCGGCGATCATCCGGTCGGCATGGGTGCCAACCAGCTCCGCCGGCTGCGTTTGGCGCGGATCGCCGACGGCCAGGTTTTCGACGTTACCGACGGGCGGTTCGCCGACAGCGAGCCGGTCTTCTCCATGGATGGGAAGTACCTCGCGTTCCTGTCGATGCGAAATTTCGATCCGGTCTATGACGTGCACTTCTTCGACCTCACGTTCCCGTACGGAGCCAGGCCTTACCTGCTGCCGCTCGACGCGACGACTCCATCACCCTTCGGTCCCGAACTCGGCGGTCGGCCAATCGGCGAGCCCGCCGAGAACCGGTCCGGCCGGAACGGCACTGCCGCCAATGGCACCGCCGACGGCGCCACAGCCGACGGCGGCACCGGCGACGGCGGCACCGGCGACGGCGGCACGCTAGAGGTCGCGCCGGTGCTGGTGGGGACCGCCGGGATGGCCGACCGCGTTGTGGCGCTCCCGGTGCCCGAGGCACGGTACTCGGGCCTGCGCGCGGTGAAGGGCGGTCTGGCTTGGCTACGCAGCCCGGTGACCGGCACCCTCGGCCTCGGCGGCGCGCACCTGACCGACGACCCGCCGCGTCCGGCGCTCGAGCGGTTCGACCTCAGCAAACGGGAAGTGACCGAGCTCTCCGCGGGAGTGGACTGGTTCGAGGCCAGCGGAGACGGCACCAGGCTGGTAATCAGCGATCAGGACAAGCTCACCGTGATTCCGGCGGAGCGAAAGCCCGACGCTAGCAATCCCGACGACAAGATCGAGATCGACCGGAGCCGGGCCAGGTTCCTGCTCGATCCGCCCGCCCATTGGCGTCAGGCCTACGCTGAGGTCGGCCGCATCATGCGGCACGATTTCTGGGTGCCCGACATGGCGGACGTGGACTGGGACGCCGTGCAGGACGAGTACCGGCCGCTGCTCGACCGGATCACCACGGCCTCCGAATTCGCTGACGTCCTCTATGAGCTCGTCGGCGAGCTTGGCACATCGCACGCCTACGTCCAGTCGCCTGATGGCGGCACGCAAGCGCCCGCCCCCGGCTTGCTCGGCGCGGATATCGAGCGCAGCGGCGACGCTTGGCGGGTGACCCGGCTAGTCCGCGGCGACACCTCCGACCCGCGGGCCCGCGCACCGCTGGCTGCACCTGGGGCTGGCATCGCCGTCGGCGATGTGCTGCTCGCTATCGATGGCAGGCCAGTTGGGCCGGACGGGCCCGGGCCACTGCTGACGGGTGCCGCGGGCAAGCCTGTCGAGCTCACCGTCGCCCCTGCTGACGGGAGCCGGCCGCGCAGCGTGCCGGTTGTCCCGCTGCGCAGCGATACCAGGCTGCGGTACCTGGACTGGGTTGGCGCGAAGCGGGCACAGGTCCGGGAGCTCAGCGCGGGCCGGATCGGCTACCTGCACGTGCCGAACATGGTGAGCGGGGGATGGGCGGACTTTCACCGTGACCTGCGCGCTGAGATGCTGCGCGATGCGCTGATCGTGGACGTGCGCGGCAACACCGGCGGACACACCTCGCAGCTTGTCGTGGAGAAACTGGCCCGCAGAGTGATCGCCTGGGACGTGCCCGGCGGGATGATGCCAGCGACCTACCCCCAGGACGCGCCGCGGGGGCCGCTCGTCGCCGTCACCGACGAGTTCTCGGGATCGGACGGTGACATCGTCACCGGCGCCATCCACCTGCTCAAGCTTGGCCCGGTGGTGGGCGCGCGGACGTGGGGCGGCGTCATCGGTTACGACAACATGCACGAGCTGATCGACGGAACGCAGATCACCGTGCCGCGGCTGGCTTTCTGGTTCGACGAGTTCGGCTGGGGCGTTGAGAACTACGGCGTCGACCCGGACGTCGAGATCATAATGTCGCCCGACGACTGGGCCGCGGAGCGTGACACCCAACTGGAGACCGCGGTCCGTCTCGCGCTGGAAGCCCTCCAGCAGCGCCCGGCCGTACGGCCTCCTGACCCGCGCACCCGGCCGTCCAAGCGCCGCCCGCCGCTCCCGCCACGAGCGCGCTGATCTCCTTATTGCCTGGGAGCTGGCCCGCCATTACCTGGCCCCCGCCGTCCTGGTGCCAACGTCGGCTTAGCGAGTTTTGGCGCTAACCAGGCGGTTTGCCCAGGTGCCTGACCTCGAAGTCGACGGTGACCGTGAGTGGGCTTGTCAGGGTGCTGATGCGCGCTGCCAGATCGCCGGGGTTAATGTGACGGGCGCTCGGGCCCATCGCGACGACAGCGGTGACATCATCTTGGTCCAGGCTCAGCTGGTAACGCACGGCGCTTATCTCCGCCTCGACGTAGTCCCGGTAGGTGTCGGCGAGCCGTTCCGTCTTGCGCTCGTCGATACCGATCATGCCAAGCGGTGCGCGGAGTTCTCGCAGGTGGTCCGCGTTTGGGGTGGCCACGATCAGCGCGCCGCCCGGCGCTAGGACGCGAAGGATCTCGCTCGCGTTACGCGGACCGAAAACGCTCATCACCACGGCCGCCGCCCCGTCCGCTAGCGGCAGCTGCTGCCACACGTCCGCCCCGATGGCGGCCGCCCGGGCGTGCGCCCGCGCGGCTCGGCGCAACGCCGGGGCGGACAGGTCAAGGCAGGCGCCCAGCCGTCCCGGCAACGCGTCGAGCACGTAGGCGAGGTAGTACCCGGTCCCGCCCGCGAGGTCGACGACGATCCCAGGCGCGGATCCATCCCGGTCGTTGCCTTGGTCGTTGCTGCCGTAGCGCTGGGCGGCGAGCACGGCGATGGCGTCGGCGAGCGGCGCATAGTGGCCGCCGGCCAGGAACCGTTCCCGCGCCATGACCATCTCCGCGCTGTCCCCCGTCCCCGGCCCGCCACGCCCGGCGGTCAGGCTGACGTACCCCTGCCGAGCGATGTCGAAGCTGTGCCCCCGCTCGCAGCTGACCCGCCCGTCGGCCACCTGAACCGAGCCCGCACAGACCGGACACCGCAGGTAACAGGCAACCGCCTCGAGCGCCCGGTTCGCCTCGCTGCGGGGGAGCGGTGTAGTGGTCATGACCTCTCCATGATGCCGAATCCCATCGGCAGCCCCACGGCCCACAATCCGGTCGGGTACTCCGGCGCCTTGACCCACGATCACAGGCCTTGTGCCAGCCCGGCGCCTGCGCGGCGCAGGTATGCCTGTTCGGCGGCGTTGCTCGTGCGGGTGGCGGCCGCCTCGTAGGCCTCGGCCGCCTCCGCGGTGCGGCCGAGCCGGTCAAGCAGGGCGGCGCGGATCGCGTGGTAGACGTGGTAATCGCCCAGATCGAGAGCTTCCACCAGGGCGAGCGCCGGTCCCGGACCGTGCACCTCGCTGACCGCAACGGCGCGATTGAGAGCGACCACCGGAGTCGGGGCGATCGCCATCAGCTGGTCGTACAGGGCGAGGACCTGTCGCCAGTCGGTGGCGGACGCTGTCGCCGCGTCGGTGTGCACGGCGTTGATGGCAGCCTGGATCTGGTACGGGCCCGGACGGTTCTCGCGCAGGCAGCGGCGAACAAGCGCTTGGCCCTCATCGATGAGCCCCCGGTCCCAGCGGCTTCGGTCTTGGTCGGCCAGCAGAACGAGTTTCCCGTCGGCGTCCGTGCGGGTGGGGCGGCGGGCCTCGGACAGCAGCATGAGAGCGAGCAGGCCGAGCGCTTCCGGCTCATCGGGCATCAGTTCGGTCAGCAGCCGGCCGAGCCGGATTGCTTCGGCAACCAGGTCCGCGCGCGCCAGGGCATCGCCGGAACTCGCGGTGTGCCCCTCGTTGAATACCAGGTAGACAACGGCGAGCACGGCGCGCAGCCGATCGGGCAGGTCCGCGTCCCGCGGCACGCGGTACGGGATGCGCGCATCGCGGATCTTGCGCTTGGCGCGGACCAGTCGCTGAGCCATGGTCGCCTCTGGCACCAGAAAGGCGCGGGCGATCTCGGCGGTGCTCAGGCCGCCGAGCAGCCGAAGCGTCAGCGCGACCCGGGCATCGGGGGAGAGCGCCGGGTGACAGCTGGTGAAGATCAGCCGCAGCCGGTCGTCGTGCACGGGTCCCTCCTCATCCGCCAGGTCACCGGCCCAGTCGGCTGCGGGGCGGACCAGCGCCGCTTCGGCGTGCCGGTCCTCGCGGACAGCCTCCCGGCGGAGACGGTCGATGGCCCGGTTGCTGGCGGTGGTAATGATCCAGCCGGCCGCGCTTGGCGGCCGCCCGCTGCGCGGCCAGCGATCAACGGCAGTGGTGAAGGCGTCCTGGACCGCCTCCTCGGCGAGGTCGATGTCGCCGAAGCGGCGGACCAGGACGGCGACCGCCCGCCCGTACTCCTCCCGGAACACACGGGCGATTTCCGCGGGCGGCATATCCGCCACGCGCCTCCTCAGCCTTAGACCTCGCCCTTGAACGGGCGGACCTCGATGGGCAGCAGCCGCACGGCTTCGGCCTGCTTGCGGGCCCAGCCGAGCGCGGCATCCAGGTCGGGCACTCTGATGATGACGAACCCGCCGAGATGCTCCTTGCCTTCGATGTACGGGCCGTCGGTGGTGAGCACCTCACCGTCGCGCATCCGCATGACGGTGGATGCCTCGGGACCGTGCAGCCCCCCGTCGAAGACCCAGACCCCGGCTGCCTTCATCTCCTCCTTCACCGCGCCCAGGTCCCGCATGATCGGGTCGAGGACTTCCGGGGGCGGCGGGTCGAAACCGGGCTGGTACATGGCGAGCAGGTAGTACTTCATCATCGGCTCCTCTCTCGCGGCCGGCGCTTTCCCGGCCTCTCACCCCCTACACGAAGAGCATCCCCCGGTTTCGACATCACCGGCCCCTCCTTCCTTTCCCCCAGAAGCCACGGCCACCCGGTATTACCCGGAAGGCCCGGACGCACTGCAGGGCCGAGTGGCTGGAAATAGCCGACTCGGCCCCGAATGCACTCCGCGCTTGCAGACGGTGTTCGTCTACGCGGCCGGGGGAGTGTAGCTGAAGTACCGGTTGGTCACCTTTGCAAATCGGTTCTTGCCGACGACGGTGATGTTGCTGTTGAGTGCGACTCCATTAACGTTGTTGGAGATCGTGTTGCCCGCGACCACAATCGACGTTGGCACCGCAACCGAGAGCAGCATGACCCCTGTGGTAGGCATTACGCCGGTATCAGGGTCACCGGCCAGGTTATTCTGTCCGATGCGGTTCCCGACCACGATAATGCCGCTGACGTCTTGCAGCGGCGCATGGCTGTGCAAGACGAAGCCGCTGTTCCCGTTGCCGCTCGTGATATTGCCGGCAAAGACATTGTCGTACGAGCCGGTCCCCGGGTACGGAGTAGCGTCGAGCAGCCCGGCGGCGCCGTTATCCGTCGAGACATTGTGGACGACCTGGTTGTCATAAACACCGGCCAGCTCGGGCTGCGGCAGCCCGGCGTTCGGACCGCTCGTAGCCACCCCGCGGGGGTCGTGGCCAGGCAGGGTGATCCCGCAGTCGAATTTGTTGTCCGAGGAAAGGTTGTAGGCGATCAGGTTGTGCGCTGCGGGGCCGACTGAGGTCGGCCCTCCCGTCGCGGTCGGCAGGCCGCCGTCGCTCACGAGGATGCCCCCCACGTTATCGGACACGTTGTTGCCGATCACCTTTGACCAGCTGACCCCGAGGAGGTGGATGCCCTCGCCGCAGTCGTCGATGTCGGTGGGCGAACTGGGGCAAGCCGAGGTGGGCGGGAGGCTCGTGTTGTAGGCCTGGTCGTTGCGGACGACGACATTGCCTGTGATCGTCACATGCGAGATGTTGGCCGGAGCTGAGGCTGGTCCCGTGGGCCAAGAGCTCTGCGGAGGCTCGGCCAGAATGCCCTCCAGGCTGGCGTTTTCCACCGTGAGCCCGATGACTGACACCCCGCTCGCTTCGATGCGGATGCCGTTGGCGTTGCCGGTGGCGTCGATGACCGTGCGGCCCGCGTGCCCGATGGATCTGATCGTGAGGCCCGTAAGGCCCGGCTGCACGACGTTGGCGTCGTCAGACTCGGGATAGGTGCCCGGATGGATAACGATGGTGTCGTCCGGGCTGGCCTGGGTGAGGGCATAGCCGAGCGTCTTGCAGGGACTCCACTGGCAGGAACCGGTATCGGAGCCTGTGGAGGCCACAGTGAGGATGCTGCGTGCATGCATCGGCGACGCGTTCGCCACTGCAGTGCCGAGCGGCAACAGCGCACTGGTACCGGCAACCAAGGCCACTGCAGGCAATGACATCAGGGCTGTTCTCGCCATTCGAGCCGCGTACTTCCGCATTCCGATCATTTGATCCCTTCTAATTGTCGACCACTAGCTAGAATTTAGTGCAGATTGACCGACTGATCCACGATGGCAATCACATGTGTGGGCATGGCACGAATGAGTGGCAGGCTGCGGCCCCCGCCCGCGACGACCACCGCAGCATTCAAGGTTCGACGGGCAAGGATGCGGTGGCATTCAACATGATGGACCCCGCAGAACCGGTTGCGCAAGCACCTCGAGGCCGCCGGAGCCGCAGAACTGCGGCCGCTCCCATGGTATGAAATACCCGCCCTCGACCTATTTGCAATTAAGCGGGGAATTGTGTCTACGGTCGATCCAGCCCGCATTAGTCTTATTGTGTGGAGCCCGGCAGCTCGGAGCCGCGACAGCCACGACAATCAGGGGCCGGCGCATGCGCCCGCCAGGCTCGGGAGAACTCGGATACCAGTCGTTCACCGACGCAATCCTCGGTAGGGACCAGGCCGACTACCGCTGACCCGCCCGCCAGTCGTCTCTGACTAGCGTCGTGTTCCTGGGCAAGCCGACATTCCGTCAAGTTCGGCGCGGACAGCGCCCAGGCAGGGGACACGGCTGGGATCCTGGTCGCGCGAACCGCCTCCTGAGCGGGAGATCGGTCACTCATTGTCGTACTGAACTACCGGAAGGAGGACAATTATCAATGTTGCTATGGGACCGAGTAGGAGAGACAGCAGCCACCAGTTAAGACCGCTGCGACCTTTACCCTGCGCTAGTCCTGCATTTATGAGACTGAGCGTGCCCCAGCCCACGGCGTATCCAGAGGGATCAACGTGCGACATACCATTCCTCGCCGGCAAACGTGACCGAGTGCCCACATCGATAACAGATCCGCACGGAGCGCCTGGCGGCAAATGGCTTGGTTGATGGGGGCGCGTACAGCAACAAAATACAACAACCTACCCCCGCAATCACTGATTTCTGCGACAGCCAGCATGAGACGTGCGCTGGACTTTGACCACCCGGGCAGGCACGCGCCGGTAGCTACGGATCTGTGAGCGGCACCCCCTGCTACCGCTCGCTGACGAACTCGAGATGCACAGCTCAGCTGACTCACCGGCGGTAGCGGTCCAGGCGGGCCGCGAGCCGTTCTGCCTCTGGGATGCCATGAAGCGTGGCGAGGCTCCGCTCGATCTCGCGCCCGGTCCGCTCGCAGAAAGCCCGGGGCTCATCGGCGGCATCATCGAACTCGGGGACGATCGCATCGACGATGCCGACGGCGCGCAGCGCGCTCGCGGTGATGCCAAGCCCGGCTGAGACCTCGGCGGCGCGGCCGGGGTCGTGGTGCAGGATCTCCGCCGCGCCTTCCGGTGGCAGCGGCGCGAGCCAGCCGTGCCGTGCGCACAGCACGACGTCGGCGGGCAGTGAGGCGAGCGCGCCTCCGCCGGTGCCCGCGCCGAGGATGACCGATACGGTGGGCGACGGCAACTCCATGAGCTCGGCGAGGCTGCGGGCGATTTCGCCAGCCAAGCCGCCCTCCTCGGCCTCGCGAGACAGTTCGGCGCCAGGAGTGTCGATGACCGACACGAGCGGCAGGGCAAGCTCGCGGGAAAGCCGGATACCGCGCTGAGCCTGACGCAGCGCGGCCGGACCGAACGGGGTACCGCGCTGACCGGTGCGCCGGTCGTGGCCGATCACCACACACGGCCAGGCCCCGAGCCGGGCAAGCGCGAGCAGCATGCCGTGGTCTGCCTCGCCGCGCCCGGTGCCGTTGAGCGGCAGCACCTCAGTGGCGGCATACCTCAGCAGCTGGCGCAGTCCCGGGCGAGCCGGGTTACGGGACCGGGTGACGGCCTCCCACGCTGACGCGGGCTCTTGCGCTGGATATGCCGGCACGCCGATGGGTCGGGTGTTTCCGGCCGGGCCGGTGAGTACCGCCAGGACGCGGGCGATCACGCGTGGAAGCGCGTTCGGTGGCACGACGGCGTCGATGAGACCGTGCGCGTAGAGGTTCTCGGCGACCTGCACCCCGTCGGGGAACCGCTCTCCGGTGATCGCCTGGTAGACGCGCGGCCCGAGGAACCCGAGCAGGGCGCCGGGCTCGGCCACGGTGACGTGCCCGAGCGAAGCCCACGACGACATTACCCCGCCGGTTGTGGGGTGCCTCAGGTAGACCAGGTACGGCAGCCCAGCCGCCTTGTGCCGTGCGATCGCGGCCGTGATGCCGATCATCGCCGTGAAGGCCGGCGTGCCCTCCTGCATCCGGGTGCCGCCCGACGCCGGGCCCGCGAGCAGCGGCAGCCCTTCGGCGGTTGCGCGTTCGGTGGCCGCGACAAGCCGCCGCGCGGCGTCACGGCCGATCGACCCGCCAAGGAACCCGAACTCACATGCCATCAGCGCGACCCGGTGACCGTGGATGACGCCCTCACCGGTGAGCACCGACTCGTCCGTGCCGGTCTTGGCTCGGGCCCGGTCAAGATCTGCTGCATACCCGGCCGCCCGGGGTTCGGCCGGAACTGGGGCGTCCCAGCTGCGGAACGTCCCGCGGTCGCATACGAGCTCGAGAAGCTCGCGCGCGGTGAGGTGGTCCGGGCTTAGGGCCATGCTCCTTTCATAGCGCGTTTCACAGCGCTCAGGGTGCGGGAGCGAACGGGTCGGCGTCGCGCCCGAGCACCGGCAACTCCAATGCCACGCCTGCCGCCGTGGCCTGACGGGTGAGGAATTGCATGGCGGATTCGAAGTCGTCCGCGAAGGCGGGCGCCGGGCGCAGCGGCTTACTGAGCGGGATGGTGAAGTTGTCCCAGTGCACGGGGATCACGCGGCGGGCGCCGGTCTGCGTCACTAGGGCGTTCCAGTACCGGACCTGAAAGGCTTCATCCTGTTTGCCGAGCAGACCGATCCCCAGATAGACGGTGTCGGCGCGGCACCCGTCGAGCGCCCCGGGCAGCACGTTAGCGCTCGCCTGCATGAGCAGCGCCCGGTCGCCATGGCTGACGTGGAGTGAGTAGCAGCCGCCGGTCTTATAGTCGCGAACCCGGGCCGGCTGGCGGAGCGGCGCGTCGACGGTCCCTGGTGCGATGTCACCGGGGCTGTGCTCGGCTGGCAGGACGGTCAGCCGGAAGTTACCCACGTCGAACGGCTCACCCACGACGGCGATGTCGAAGCGGTCGTCCGGAAAACCCTGGCCTCGTGCGATGTTGCGGGTCGAGGCCGATCCGATCAGCCGAGCACCGGTGAGCTCGGCGACGACGGCGGAGTCAAGCGCGTGGTCGTAGTGCGAGTGCGCGACGAAGACCGCGTCGAGCTTGCTGATGCCGAAGCGTCGTAGCGCCGCCTGAACACGCGCCCGGTCCGGCCGCAGCCGGCCGATGAGCAGTCGGGCCAGTCCCGGTCGACTGAAGAACCCGTCCGTCATGATCGCCGCGGTGCCGTCGTCGAGCACGAGCGTCGAGACCCCGAGGAAGACTGCGCGCACCTGCCCGGGCCGTACCGACGCGGCGGGCGCATAAAGGTGGGCCCATGGCGTCAGGGACGCCGACCTGAACGCGCGGAGGATCCTCATGGCCGTCATCGTAAGGGCTGCTGCTGAGACAACGCCCCGGCCCTCGATCGAAAAAAGATCTTGGTGATGCTCATTGATCTTCATTATTCGAACTGGTAGTCTGAGAACTGTTGGCAGGTGCCGGCGCTTGAGAAGCCGGCCGGGCCGCGCTGGTGCCTCAGGCACCGTGGAGCGCGTGCCCTACGGAGGGCCCTGGCGGAGACCGAAACCCCGGGCCCTGGCGAGGAGAACTCTCGGGAGGCAATCAGACGGCTTGCGCGTGCGCGTCGAGAGGAGGTGGCCGAGGATGTGCAGAAGCATCGACAGCATCTCCGCCGCGTTGCGCGCGGCGCAGGAAGCGGCCGACTTCCTCAACTCCCCGGCCGCAACCGAGACCGACGGAGCGGCATCCGGTGAGGTCCTGACGGCGCTGGCCGCCGTCCGGGACAAGCTGGCCGCCGCGAATGCCGCTTTGCTGCGCAGATTCGACGCCGCCGATGCGCACGCCGCCGACGGGTACCCGAACTCCGCTTCGTGGCTGGCCGCGAAGTGCAAGATGTCCAGGCGAGCAGCCAAGGCGCAGGTGCGGCAGATGCGAGTTTTCACTGCCCGCCCGGTGTTGCACGAGGCGGCAGCCGGTGGGGACCTGTCCGAATCGTGGGCCGGGCAGATCGCCGAGTGGACCCGCAAGCTGCCGGATGAAATGCACGAGGAGACCGACAAGATCCTCGTCGAGGCCGCCCGTGCGGGCGCGGACCTACGTGACCTGGCCACGATCGCGGGCCTGGCGATCGAAAGGTGGCGGCAGCAGCAGCCCGACCAGGACCCCAACCGCTTCGACTTCAAGGACCGGTACCTGGCCGCCGGCACCACCTTTGGCGGCGCGGGGGTGCTCCGCGGCGACCTGACCCCTGAGTGCGCCGCCGCGCTGGCCGCGGTTTTGGAGGCGCTGGGCAAGCGGCAAGGCCCGGAGGACGACCGGTCCAAGGCGCAGCGGTTCCACGACGCGCTGCAGGAAGCCTGCCACCTGCTGATCGGGGCTCGGATGGTGCCCGACCGCGCCGGGGGTGACACGACAGCCGTGGTGCACATCCCGATCTCGCAGCTGCGGCAGATGCCAGGTGCTCCCGAGCTGGAGGACGAGTGGCTGCGCGCCCGCCTGGGCGAGGCCGAGCCCGGGTACCTGGACGGCAAAGACGCCGAGACCGCCGCTTGCGACGCGCTAACCGTCCCAGTGGTCACCGGCCGCGCGGACATGACCGTGATCGACAAGCTCATCGCCCTGGCCCACGCCGTGTGCGGCCCGGACTGCCGCCTTCTCAGGCCCGGGCGGACCCTTGGCACTCTTTCCGGCGGGCTCTCGACGGAAGCGTTGCAGGCGCACCGGTACGCCATCGCCCGGCTGGCCATCGACTTGGTCTCCGGCCCCGGCGGCATCGCCAGCGAGCTGCGCACCGGGCTGCTCCAACGCCCGTACGGCACCCCCAGCCTGCCGCTGGACATCGGGCGCTCCGACACCATCCCCGCCGCCATCCGCCGCGCCGTGACCGTGCGGGATATGCATTGCGCGTGGCCAGGCGGCTGCGACCGGCCCGCCTCCGCGACCGACGTCCACCACCTGGTGCACCAGGAAGACGGCGGGGTAACTTCCGTTCAGAATTGCGGCCTGTTCTGCGAGTTTCATCACGAGACGTGCATCCACCGCTGGGGCTGGCAGGTCATCCTCCACCCCGACGGCAACTACGAGGCTCGCAGCCCCGACGGTAGGCAGGTCCTCCACAGCCACGCCCCGCCCCTCGCGGATACGGCGTAGGACTCGGGCGCTCCTGGCAATGGCGAGTTATGCGTCTTTGCTGTAGGCATCCCATCCCGCATTGCCAGCTTGATGTCGCACGTTCACGGCGAACTGTGCCACCCAAGGTGGCCGGGCGGTGTGGGCACGCCCACTATTGTCCGTCCCCCTAGTCGCCGTAGCTGCCGCGCGTGGCTCTTGACACGGCAGAACGGGCGAAATACGTTCCGGGCAGATCAGGGGGCCGAACCGCAAGCCGAGGAACTCCGGGAGTTTCATGAACGATCCCTCGGGCCACCCGTACGACCGGCTGGGCCTGATCCAGCTCACCGACCGCTATCTCGCCGCCCTGGTAGCCAACGACCCGAGCGCCGTCCCGCTAGACCAGGATCTGCGGACCGTAGAGAACCTCCGGCAGATCAAGCCGGGCGACGGGTTGTGGGCCACGGCGAGCAGTCTCCCAGGCTCCTTCGCCATCTACGTCTCCGACCCGCAGCGGCAGACGGCCGGCTTCATCGGACTGCTGGAATCCGACGGCGTTCCGGCCATACTGGGCCTGCGGCTGACCACCCGGGACGGCCGGATCGTCGAGGCCGAGCATCTTTTCGCCTCCGGACTGACCGAGGCCATGCTGGGGAACTTGCAGGTGCCACGCGCAGGTCTGCTCGCCGACATAGCGCCCGGCCAGCGGCTGGCAGCCGACGAGCTGCTCGCAATCGGGGCGAGCTATTACGACGCGCTGGTCGCCAACGACAGCAGCCTGTGCCCCTTGGCCGCCGATTGCGAACGGCACGAGAACGGGCGGATCACGGCCGGGCCAACCACAGGCGCGCCGCCGCCTGGCAGCAGTTTTCCGATGGTCCCGGCCGCGTGTGCGGCCCAGATCGACAGCAAGGCGTTCACCTACATCGCCGACATCGACAACCGGCGGATGTTCGCGGCTGACCCGGTGACCGGGCTGGCTATGGGCCTGTCGATGTTCCGCCATCCGATGGACAACGTCCCGTACGAGATCACCCTCGCCGACGGCACCAGAACCATGCATGCCCCGGCCTTCGACCCGTTTGACCTGCCAGCCGCGCACATCTACAAGATCGGACCCGACCGTCAGATCCACGAGATCGAAGCGCTGGGCTTCATCGCGCCCTACGGCTCGCCCACTGGCTGGTGATTCCCGGATTCCGAAGGCTGGTCGCGCGCTGCCTGCGCGGCCAGCAATCCGGCCTGCTCCCCGCTGACCAGCGAGCCGTCCGAAAGCCACCCTTGGGGGCCGACCCAGTCTCCGGCGAGGAAAAGTCCGCGTGCACCCGGAACTGTGACCGCCGGCCGCCCGGCTAGCCCTTGCTGTGCAGAGGGCAGGCAGCTCACCACCTCCATCCGGGGAAGGAAGCGCTCCGCGAGTACATCGTCGCGTCGGATGCCAGCCGCCGCCGCCAGTGCCCACAGTTGTTCCCGGTCGTCGGCGGCGTTCGTGGCCCCATAGCGCATGACGTGTACCAGCCCGCAGCCGGGCGGGGCCAGGTTGCCAGGCGGTGCATGCGGGGATAGGTAGAGCGGCTCGTCGATGCCGAGCACGAACCGTGTGCCAGGGCGGCGCAGCCCCAAGTCCAGGCAGGCGGCTGTGACCGGTGGCCCCAGTTCTCCCCACCCTTGCCCGGACGGTAGCAGGCGCTCCGCGGACGAAGGCCGGCCGGCCGCTATCACCACCGCTGCGGCAGGGATCACCTCCGCGTCCGTGTGCACCTCCCACGCGCCGGGCCCGTCCGCGATGCCCGCTACCTTGGTATGCACCCTGACCTGCGCGCCCGCTGTCACCGCCCGCGACAGTAGCCCGGAGGTGAGTTGCTCCCAGCCGCCGTCGAGGTAGGAAACCCCGGACGCGCCGGAGCGAAGCTGCGCTAGCGCCAGGCTCGCCGGGAGCCGGCCGAGGTCGCTCGCATAGGTGGTGACCCGCACCGCCGCCTCCATCAGCATTGCCACCTCGGCGCGCAGCCCCGTCGAGCCGATCCATTCCGCGGTGCTGGCCCCCGTCCACGCAGCGGGCCTAGTGACGGCCACTCGGGCGATGATGCGGCCTACCTGTGTTACCGGGAAGGGATGCGGGCTGCCGGCGATCAGCGCCCGGGCGCTCAATAGCGGCGGTGAGTGGCCGACGGTCTTAACTCCCAGCCTGGCCAGCACGCGTCGGCCGGGCCCTCCCCGGAACAGTGCGTGCGGACCCTGGTTGAAGCAGAACCCGTCCTGCGTCTGGGTGCGAGCGCGACCGCCGACGGCACCGGATTCCAGGATGATCACCCGGGCTCCCGCCCGCGCCGCCGTCGTGGCGGCGGCCAGCCCGGCTAGGCCCGCGCCGATCACCACCACGGGTAGGTCTTGCTCATCTTGTGTTCGCATGCCTTATTGATCCGGCAGGGTGGTGGTTTCGTGACGCCACCGCGGAAGTTCTGTGCCTGACGGGTCAGCCGTCGCCCGGCAGGCCAGCCCGATCGCTCAACGGCAGGTCCTCCGCTCGCGGCAGGCTGGCTGCCTGACGCGCCGCGAAAGCCAGCTTGCCGGGAGCCGCCACCAGCCACAGCGCGGCGATCACCACCTCATCGGACTCGGGGATCAGCACCGCCTCCAGGCTGTCCCGTCTCCAGACGAGCAGCGCAAGCTGAGTGTTCAGTTCGGCCACCGAAAGCCGCACATCGGCAAAGCCGGGATCCGCCGCGTACCTGGGGATCACCCGGGCGAAGAACCGCGCGATCTGAGAGCGGCCGATCACTGGCTTGCGGGCTATCGGCAGGTCGCTGCCCTCTCCGTCGCCCACGTATCCGGCGTCCTCGGCGAGTAGCCGCTCCAGCTCTGCCACATCCCCGTCGGCGGCAGCGGCCAGGAATCCCTCCGTCAGCCGATGCCACTGCTGGCGGTCGGGCCGGGCACGGCGCGGCTGTGCACCCAGCCGCTGGGCCGCCCGGCGGTGCAACTGACGGCACCCGGCCTCGGGTCGTCCGAGGATCTCCCCGATCTCGGCGTAGGAGTAACCGAACGCCTCGCGCAGCACAAACACCGCACGTTCCGCCGCACTCAGCCGCTCCAGTAGCACCAGCACCGCGAACGACACCGAATCCCGCTGCTCGGTGGTCTCCAGTGGCCCCAGCGCCCCGCCCGAGGTCACCACCGGCTCGGGCAGCCAGGTACCGGTGTAGCGCTCCCGTCGGCGGCGCGCCGAGGTCAGCTCCTTCAAGCACAGGTTTGTCACCACTGTGGTCAGCCACCTGTCGGGGGCAGCTACGCCATCTGCCGCCATCCACCGCTCGAAGGCGCTCTGCAGCACGTCCTCCGCGTCAGACGCGGAGCCGAGAAGCCGGTAAGCCAGCCCGAACAGCCGCCGTCGTTCGGATTCAAAGACCTCGCTCACCGTCGTGAGCTCGCCAGCCACAACTGCCAGCATGCAGGCTGCCTCGCCCAGCCGCAAACGGCGACCGGGGCCAGCCCAGTCCGGCTTGCCAGGCGCGGACGATGGGATGGCCCCGGTCCTGAATGCGGGTCGGCGAGCTGTGCCGGTCAGGGAACGAGAACCACTTTGCCGGCGGCGGTGCCGGATTCGGCCAGGCGTACGGCGTCGGCGGCGCGCTCGAGCGGGAAGCGAGCCGCTATCTGCGCGGTGATGTGGCCCTCGGCCATCGCCTGCAGGACCTGGGTGAGGTCGTGCCGCAGCCGCCCGCGGAACCGCTGCCTGGCTGTGCGGTGACCGGCCCAGATGTTGTAGAAGTAGGCGTGCCGGCCGTTGGGCAGCGCGTTCCAGACCCAGACGCGGGCCAGGATCTTGAGTACCGGAAGTTGCTTCGAGCCGGAGTCGTCGCGGGTTGCCGCGCTTCCGTAGGAGACTAGGGTGCCGCCGGGGGCAAGCAGCCGCCACGAGCCCGGCAGACTGCGAGCGCCCAGATGATCGAAGACCGCGTCTACCCCGCCAGGGGCGATTTCGCGGACCGCAGCGGGCACGTCGGCGTGGTAGTCGACGGGGATGACGCCGAGGCCGCGCAGCCTCTCGTGGTGGCGCGGCGACGCGGTGCCGATCACCCGGGCCCCGGCGAGCCGGGCCAGCTGAGCGAGGGTGGAGCCGACGCCTCCGTTGGCGCCATGCACCAGGATCGTCTGTCCGGACTTGACGTGCGCCCGGCGATGCAGCATCTGCCAGGCGGTGATGCCGTTGACCACGACGGTCTCTGCCTCGGCCGGATCCAGGCCGGCGGGCACGGGTACCACGTCCGCGGCCTCGACGACCACATGGCTGGCCCAGCCGCCCACCTTGGTCAGCGCTGCCACGCGCTGCCCGAGCAGCGCGGGGTCCGTGCCGGCCCCGGCGGCCTCGACGATCCCGACCAGGTCGTAGCCCGGCACGAACGGGAATGGCGGCTGGTCGTAGTAACGGCCGCGGCGCATCTGCTGCTCAGCGAAGGACACGCCAGTGGCCTCCATGCGTATCACCACCTGCCCGTCGGCGGGCGCCGGGATCGGAGCCGTACGTACTTGCAGGCCATCGGGGTCCACCAAGCCCGGGAGCACGATCTCGGTCAGCTTCTCCGTTGCCATGCTGGCCACCTCCTTTTGTTACTATATCTCGCAGTAGTTAGAAGCTCTAACATGAGTATGATGTACTTACTAAGGTGATGTCAAGTGAGGGGCGCAGAACATGAGCGATGCCGTCAGAACCCCGCGGGAGCGTTACCGCGAGCAGGTGCGCGACGAGATCAAGGAGCACGCCTGGACGCAGGTCGCCAGCACCGGTGCGGCCGCGCTATCCCTCAACGCGATCGCCAGGGAGATGGGCATCAGCGGTCCCGCGCTCTACCGGTATTTCCGCAACCGTGACGAGCTGATCACCGACCTGGTCCTTGATGCTTACCGTGAACTTGCTGATACCTGCCGGGCCGCCGCGGCACCCGGCGACGCGCCCGCGGTCAGGCTGGCCGCCGTGGCAGCTGCCTTGCGCGGGTGGGCCCTGGCCGCTCCGCATCGCTACCTGCTCATTTACGGCACCCCGGTACCCGGCTACAACGCCCCGCCCGAAGCGACCACGCTAGCCGCGAGCGTCATGACGATCTTGCTTGACGCGTTCGGCGAAGCCGGCCGCGCGAACGGCGCCACGAACGGCACAGCGAACAGCCCCCTCCCGGAGGCCGCCGCCGCCCTCGATGATCATCTGGCCGCCCACCGCCAGTGGGCGGCCGGGCACCCGGCCCCGGCGGACGCCCTGCGCCACGCACTCACGTGGTGGACCCGGTTGCACGGTGTCCTCAGCCTCGAGGTGGCCGGCCATTTCACTGGCATGAATTTCGACCCCGCCCTGCTCTACGCCGCCGAAACCGACGCCGTCATCAACCAGCCGTAGCTGGGGGGCCGCTCAACAGCGAGCGGCGTCCGCCGCCCTGGCCGCGGCCGACCGCGACGTGCACCTGGAACAGCCCGAAGTAACGCGCAGGCTGGCTGCACCGCAGCACCGGTGCCCAGCCGCAAGTCAGCCGCGACTTAGCCCGTCAGCGGTGTCCCGCCGGGACCGGTAACACTGGCAAGGGTCGTGGCCGCCTCGTGCTGAATGGCGGAGGGAAGCGGGACGTAGCCGAGTTGGGCGGCGTAGGACTGCCCGGTGTGGGTGAGCCAGCTGACGAGCGCAACCAGTGCGTTGCCTGTTTGCTTGCTTGGCTGGCGGGTGGAGATCAGCACCCAGCTGTAGCTGCTGAGCGGATAAGAATTCGCGCCTGGCTGGTTGACGATGGAGAAACTGCCCGGCGTGACCGAGGGCTTGCCAGCGGCGTCGGCGGCGATGGCGGCCGGAGTCGGTGTGACGTACTTGCCCGCCTGGTTGCGGATGGCGGCGATGCCGAAATAGGTGCCGGCGGTGTAGGAAACCTCGACATAGCCGATGGAGTCAGGGATGCGGTTGATTTCCTTGACGACTCCGGCGTTGCCGTCGGCGCCGTACCCGACGGGCCAGTTCAGCTTGAGGCCCTTACCGACCTTCCCGGCCCAGGCCGGGCTGACGGCGGACAGGAAGTCGCTGAAGATGTAGGTGTCGCCGCTGCCGTCAGCGCGATGTACGACGTTGATGTACGCGTCCGGCAGCTCGGCGCCGGGGTTGAGAGCGGTGATGGCGGGGTCGTCCCACTTGGTGATCTGGCCCAGGTAGATCTCGGCGAGGACCGGGCCGGTCAGCTTCAGCGGGGCACTGCTGTGCGTCAGCACGTTGTAGGCGACTGCGGCGGCGCCCAGGTCGACAGGCACCTGGACGGCCGGGCCGCCATGCGCCCCGGCCAGGTCCGCGGCGCTAGCCGGGACGTCAGTGGCACCGAAACCGGTCTGCCCCGCGGTGAAGCGCGAGATACCCGAACCGCTGCCGACCGCCGCGTAACTCACGGCGACGCCTGGATGAGCCGCCTCGTAGGCCGGGAGCGCCTGGTTGAAGAAGGGCGCGTCGAAGGTCGATCCTGCGCCGCTGATGCGGACCGCCGAGACGGCCGCACCCGAAGCCGTGGCGGCAGATTTCGGCGTGCTCGACGAACTTGTGCAGGAACTGATGGCGGTGAGCACGGCGATTAGGGCGACGGCCGCGATGGGCGCGGAGCGCCCGCGAGCCGGAGAACCCCAGGCAGATCGGGAGCGCCAGGCAGATCGGGAGCACCAGAATGACAATGACCGCAGGCGGGCGTAGGAGTGTGTGTGGGCGTAGGAGTGTGGGTGGGCGCGGGAGTGCGGGTGGGCGCGCGGGTACTGCATCGTCGCCTTCCTTCCCAATTCGAGACATTGTGACTGACCAGTCATCTCCTGTTGCCGGATGTACCCACTGCGACGGGTGATGCGTTCGACGCGAACCGTGATCAGGGACTGAGGGCGCGCCGCGCGTTGACTTAAGAATCCCCAAGATTGGTAAGTGAGTCGCTCACTTATTCATATACTCGCCGACGTGACAGCCAAGCGCAGCGTCCATGAGCGCTTCCCCGAAGTGCTCGCCGCCGCAGTGCGGGTGTTCGCCAGGGACGGCTACCGGTCGGCGCACATGAGCGCAGTCGCACGGGAGGCGGGCCTCTCCGAGGCGGCGATTTACCGGTATGTCGACAGCAAGGAAGACCTTTTCGCGCTCGCGATCAGGCACGCCCTGCTGCTCGAACCCCTCCCGGGTATGACCCAGCCCGGTCCGGCTCAGCTCGCTGTGGCTCAGCCTGGTGCGGCTCCGGCTGCGGCAGCCCAGCCGGCTGAGAACAACCCGGCTGAGAACAACCCGACTGAGAACAACCCGACTGAGAACAACCCGGCTGGGGCACTGCCGGCCAACGGCGAGCCCGCCGCCGACTTCCCGCTGAAGGCGCCGTCGCTTGACGAGATGATCCGGCAGGCGCGTGACTTCGTCGCAGCGGAGGTGCCATTCGGTTCCCTCGCCGACGCGCTGCTGGTGACCGACGCGGAGGGCCTTGACGACCCGGCCGCGGAGCTGGAGTCGATCATGCGTGAGCTGTTCGGCCTCGAGGAACTGACCGCACAGGCCGCGGACATGATCGAGCGCTCCGCTCGGGAGCTGCCCGAACTGGCTGACCTGCTCAACACGGGCTTGCGCCGCCCGGTCCTCGACGCACTTGCCAGTTACCTGGACAGCCGCGCCAAGGCAGGCAAGCTGCGCGCCACACCGGACACCGCCGCGACCGCGCGCCTGGTCCTGGAGACGCTGACGTGGTTCGCCCGGCACCGGCACTCTGACCCCTACGGCGCGGCGATCCCGGCCAGCCTGGCCCAGGACACCGCGGTCGACGCGCTCCTGCACGCTCTCGTCCCGCCCCATTACCTGCAGTCAAGCCACCTGCAGTCAAGCCACCAGGAGGTACAGGACCTGGAAACACAGCACCTGGAGGAGCGCTCATGAGCAACGCCATCGAAGTCTCCGGCCTCACCATGAGCTACGGCGACCGCCAGGTGCTGCGCGGCGTCGACTTTGAGGTCCGCCGCGGCGAGGTTTTCTGCCTCCTCGGTCCGAATGGCGCCGGCAAGACCACGACGGTTGAGATCCTCGAAGGTTTCCGGCAGCCGACCGGCGGCACCGTCTCAGTCCTCGGCATGGACCCGCAGGCACAGTCGGCCAGGCTGCGCGAGCGGATCGGCATCGTCCTGCAGGAGTGCGGCTTCCCGCGCCAGGCGCGGGTGGCCGAACTGATCGACATCTGGCGCACCTACTACAAGAAACCGCGCAAGCTCGAAGACCTGCTCAAGGTCGTGGAGCTGACCAATGACAGAAACGTCCAGGTGAGAAGGCTCTCCGGCGGCCAGCGCCGCCGCCTGGACCTTGCGCTCGCGCTGGCCGGCGACCCGGACCTGATCTTCCTCGACGAGCCGACGACCGGCTTCGACCCGGAGTCCCGCCGTCGCTGCTGGGCGGCGATCGAGAACCTCCGCGCACTCGGCAAGACGATCGTGCTGACCACCCATTACCTCGACGAGGCGGAGAGACTGGCCGACCGGGTGGCGATCCTCCAAGACGGCCGCATCCAGGTCGCGGGCACGGTCCGGCACGTCGCCAGGCAGGCTGCCGTGCCGACGCGGATCTCCTTCACCGCCCCGCAGCCACTGCTCGACGGATCGCTGCGACCGCCGACAGAGCTCAAGATCGCGGTCAGCGGCGACATCGCCACCTGCCAGACCGATTCCGCCGCGCTCGCGCTCCGTGAGCTGCTCGCCTGGTCCGAGGCGAACGACCTCGGCGACCTCCACGACCTCTCCGTAGTAACCCCAACGCTGGAGGACGCCTACCTCCAGCTCGTCACCGGAGGCACGAACTGAGCCGGACCGTCACCCTGGCATTCCGCCAGGCGATCCTCGAACAGCGCTCCTTCTGGCGCAGCGCCGAGTACGCGTTGTTCACCTTCGCGCTTCCGCTCGCCCTGCTGCTGCTGATCGGCTCGACCACCGCCAACGGTGACCTGCCGGGCACCAGCGTCGAGGGTCAGATGATCTTCGTCCCGTCCATCATCGCGTTCGGCGTGATCGTCGCCGCCTACGTGAACCTCGGCGCGAAGCTCGCCACCCTGCGCCACGACGGCGTGCTCAAGCGGATCAGGACCACGCCGCTGTCGGCTACCGCTTACCTGTCCGGCGTGCTCGGCTCCACCGCCGCCACCACGCTCGCGATTACCGCATCCATCGTGGCCATCGGGGCGCTGGCCTTCCACGCCATTCCAAGGGCGAGCGGCCTGCCGGAAATCGCCGGCGGGCTCGTCCTAGGCGTCGCCTGCTTCGGCGCCCTCGGTCTCGCGCTCAGCTCGGTCGCCCGCAGCGCCGAATCGGCGTCCCCCATCGCCAACGCGAGCTACCTGCCGCTCGCGATCATGTCGGGCATCTTCGATCCCACGTTCAGCGTGCCGCGCTGGTTGTCGGCCGTCGTGGCGATGTTCCCGGTCCGCGCCCTCGCCCAGATCCTCCAGCAGGGCTATACCCCGGTGGAGCACGCCCCGCTGACGGACCTGCTGGTCCTGCTCGCCTGGACCGCGGCCGGCTGCGCGTTCGCGGGCTGGCGCTTCCGCTGGCACTGAGCTTCCGCTGGCCCTGAGCTCTCACAGCTGTGAGCTTGACTGCCGGCACCGGAGGTGAAGTAACGGGACCGTTCGGGATGATGATTTTGAATTTATCCTGAACGAACCGTGGGTCCTCCCAACCAGGAAGGCTGATCGTGGTGCAGCGGCAGTTCCCCAAGCCTGATGAGATCTTCGAGCTGATGCGGTTCAAGAAGCCGGAGTTTGACGCGAAGAAGAGGCGGCTGGCTTCCGCGCTGACCGTCTATGACCTGCGCGACATCGCCAGGCGGCGGACGCCGAAAGCGGCGTTCGACTACACCGACGGCGCGGCCGAGGGTGAGCTGTCCATGACGCGGGCCAGGCAGGCGTTTGAGGACGTCGAGTTCCACCCGCGGGTCCTGCGGGACGTCAGCCATGTGCAGGTGGCGACGACGATCTTCGGCGGACGCTCGGCGCTGCCGTTCGGCATCGCGCCCACCGGCTTCACCCGGCTGATGCAGACCGAGGGTGAGGTCGCGGGCGCGGGCGCCGCCGGGGCGGCGGGCATCCCGTTCACCCTCTCCACGCTCGGCACGACCTCGATCGAGGACGTCAAGGCGGCCAACCCGGCGGGGCGCAACTGGTTCCAGCTGTACGTGATGCGCGACCGCGAGGTGTCCTACGCCCTGACGAAGCGGGCCGCCGCGGCCGGGTTCGACACCCTGTTCTTCACCGTGGACGCCCCGGTCGGCGGCGCCCGGCTGCGCGACAACCGCAACGGCTTCTCGATCCCGCCGCAGCTCACCCTGCGCACGGTCCTGGACGCGATCGGCCGGCCGTGGTGGTGGTATGACTTCCTCACCACGCCGAAGCTCACCTTCGCGTCGCTCACCTCCACCGGCGGCACCATCGGTGAGCTGCTGGACGCCGCGATGGACCCGACGATCTCGTTCGCCGACCTGAAGATCATCCGCGAGCTGTGGCCGGGCAAGATCGCCATCAAGGGCGTGCAGAGCCTGGCGGACGCGGTGGAACTCGCGAGCCTCGGCGTGGACGGCATCGTGCTGTCCAACCACGGCGGCCGCCAGCTCGACCGCGCCCCGGTCCCGTTCCACCTGCTGCCCGAGGTGGTGCGCGAGGTCGGCCGGGACGTCGAGATCGTGCTCGACACCGGCATCATGAACGGCGCCGACATCGTCGCCGCGGTCGCGCTCGGCGCGAAGTTCACCCTCATCGGCCGCGCCTACCTCTACGGCCTGATGGCCGGCGGCCGGGCCGGCGTCGACCGCGCCATCGAGATCCTCACCGGCCAGATCATCCGCACCATGAAACTGCTCGGCGCGCACACCCTCGACGAGCTCACCCCCGCCCACGTAACCCAGCTCCGCCGCCTGCAGCCGATTCCGGTGACCGGAGACAGTTGACACCCTGGTGAATCCGGGCGGGCGCAGGTGGTGGCAGCGGAATCAATCGCGGCGGGTTGACCCCCCTGGAGATCGGACGGGCGGGTGCCACACCTGGACCGTCAGCGCGCTGCCCCAGCGTGCCCGCGCTGCGGCCCTGGGGGAGTGGTCGACAACGAGGCCGTCGACCGGCATGGGATGCTCAGTGAGCCTGACCGCGGTAACGCGAAGGCCTAGCTTGCCTGTCAGGCCCAGGCACACGCTGTAGAACAGCCCCCTGAGGTCCGGTACCGCGACTTTCCGCGGCGGGCCCGGATGCGGCGTCAGCCAGTCGGTCAGCATCAGCAGGCCGCCCAGCAACTCTTCTCCCGCCTTACCGGTGAAGCCGGCGTCGAACCTGTCCGTCGCGGGCTCGGACGGGAAACTCGGGGGCCGCGTCAGGCCGCCGCCACTGCGCCGCATGCCGACCGCTTCGTCGTAGCGCGCACGATTTACCGGATCAGCCAGGACCCCCGACGCCGCGTCAAGAATGTCCCGGGCCCGCCCGGCGGCGGCCACAACCGGCGACGCGGCGCCTGCCACGATCTCCGGCCGCACCAGGCCTGCCTTGAGCTCGTACTGGCGCTGGACCTGCTCCGCAGACGCACCCGGCAGCACCCCGAGAACGTCATACCAGGTAATGCCTGGCCCATTGCCAACCTGACCCAAGGTCCGCTCCCTTCGGAGACGATGACTGGGAGAATCGTCCCACATACCCCAGCGCCATTTGTTCCCGGTTTCTGCCGCTATAGCGGCAGAAACCGGGAACTCTTCCAGCCGGCTATACCGCCCTAACTGGAGCCGGAGTTGCGTTAGCCATCGTCACCGCCGGGGAAAGGCCGGCTACAAGTTCGGGACCGACTTAGTTGATGACCAGGAAGTAGGACCAGGGGCTGTCGGCGTTGACGTTGCTGGTCTCCTTGCTGGTCCTGTGGAAGTTGGCGCGGATACGGAACTGGCCGTCGGGCACGCCGCTGAGGTTGAA
>Ga0123356_10000731_pt1 | contig 36234 bp, 26 predicted proteins | sample TergutEmb28metaG_2_FD_92546 | JGI IMG/M metagenome (GOLD analysis project Ga0123356, IMG submission 92546) | Embiratermes neotenicus P3 segment gut microbial communities from Petit-Saut dam, French Guiana - Emb289 P3 | ecosystem: Host-associated > Arthropoda: Insects > Digestive system > Gut ...
ATTTAACTCCATACGTACTCCAGTAAATGGTCTTACCGGTATTATTTCATTTTCCGTATGGTTAGATTTTCATCTTGAGGCATCACCCCCCTTAGGGTTAGATTTAACGTGAGGCATTGCGACTACTTGACTAACTTTGCGATTTTTAGTATGTTTATAAAACATTGGGGGTGTAGCGAAGTTGGTCTATCGCGCTGGCCTGTCACGCCGGAGATCGCGGGTTCAAGTCCCGTCACTCTCGATAAAGAAGCTATCCTGGAATTAGGGATTAACCACGGAGTACTGCTATCCTGCGGATAGCTTGGAGTTTCACAGAGGAGGTAAGGTTTTCGTACCAGGCTCTCCGTGTTCCTCCATGTCCTCTGTGGTTTTTTATTTTTTCTTCAGTATATGGCTTTTTTTATCACGGGCAGTAGCGCAGATGGTAGCGCGCTTGGTTCGGGACCAAGAGGTCGTGGGTTCAACTCCCGCCTGCCCGAAGTAATAAAACACAGAGTGTTTTTTTGGAGCTGACAGGAAGTCAGCGACTGGAACCCCAACTCCGCCTTGCCCGACTCTTCAACCTAAAATTCCTATATTATTCACTTGCTTTTATAAAGGATAATAAGGTAAAATATACTCAACGAAATTGAATTTTCGTAAAAATACTTTAATGAAGGGGTTATGAACGGGTTATGAAAAAATTGATACCATTATTAATTATTACTGCATTTATTGTACTGTTTGGATGCGCCACTACAGGAGAAAAAGGGGAACCGCTTCCTCCTCCGGGAACAGAAAGGCTGACGCTTGGAAACGCCGCTCTGGCGATGTACCGCTTTGATCTTCCTCCGGGACAGACTTGGGCTAATTACAACAAGATTTCTGCCGAATACCTTGTTGACGAAGAAAACTTCGGAAGACCTTTACGCAGCGGCGCTATTCGTCTTTACGGTAATTACGAAGAAGATGACTTTATTGAAGGTTATGATTTTATTTGGGATGATGCCGAAGGTGATTTTATCGCAGAAGTAAGCCTCTATTATGTTTCGCTCGGAACAGACGCTAACTTTGCAGAAAGAATCATTTATAATGTGTCCGAAACTTGGGAAAGCCTTGGTGCAAAACCAAACGAATGGTTCTTATATGAATATGATATTTCCGGAGCAAAAGCTCACGGTCAGTTTAACAGAGTAAATATTCCTAACAGAAACGACCGCGGTCCTTTCTATTTTGCTATGGGTATTACAGCTCAGGAAGAAGTAAGAATCCTTATCATTACTCATTTAATCAGGAATGTAACATTGCATCACGCAACAAATCCTGCATTAAATGTTGTTTCAACAGGTTCCGGTTTTGATTTACCGGCATTTGCTTCATACGGTCCTGTAACAGCTAAACGCGTAGCCGGACCTCCTTTGCCAGCTTCAGCGCCTGTAGCCGCGACACCAACTCCTGCTCCAACACCTACTCCTGCCGCCGCACCGACACAGGGCATTGTTCTTGAAGGCGCCAGAAACTACACAGTTCAAAGCGGCGATACGCTTTCTTCTATTGCGGCAAGAATATACGGTGAATCGAATATGTTCTATTTCCCGCTTATAAGACTTGCTAACTCAAGTGTTGTAACAGATCCTGACAGAATCGAACCGGGAACAGTTTTGGTTATTCCGAATCTTCCGCCGAACTTGAACAGTGACGGCGCAAAAGCGCAGATGAGAGCAGATATGCTCAATACTGCCGCACGCTATGACAGGCAGAACATGCCTCAGTCAGCCGCAGAATTAAGAAGACTTGCAGGCAGATTGTAGAATACGATTGTAATTAAAATTGAAGCTGTCCGGAATTCCGGACAGCTTTTTTTTGTTTTATTCGTGCTGGTTTTTTACTTTAATAATTCTTCGAGCTCATCGACTAAACGCCCGAATGTTTCGCAAGCGGCGTTTACAGGTTCGGGAGAACTCATATCAACGCCTGCGGCGTAAAGCGAATCAATTGGAAAGCGTGAACCGCCGGATTTTAAAAAAGTAAAATAATCGTTTCTTTCTTTTTCTCCGCCGTCTAGTATGCGGTTTGCCAAAGCTAAAGCGGCGGAAACGCCTGTTGCATATTTGTAAACATAAAAAGCGCGGTAAAAATGAGGGATACGGAGTCCTTCCAGATCGCTTGTGTCTTCTAGAATCATTTGCGGTCCAAAATATTTTTCTAAAAGTTTTCTGTATTCTGCGCGTAAAAGATCTGTTGTTAAGGGAACGCCGTTTTCTTCGAGTTCGTGAGTGATTTTTTCGAACTCTGCAAACATTGTCTGGCGGTATAGTGTAGCCAAAAGATCGTCGGCGTGTTTATTAACAAGATACAAACGTTTTTCTTTGTCTTCTGCCTGCTTTAGTAAATGCCTGAATAATAGTTCTTCGTTAAATGTGCTGGCAACCTCGGCTTCGAAAATTGTGTAATTATATTGAAAGAACGGATTGTTCCGCGCAGAATACCAAGTATGCATGGAATGTCCGCCTTCGTGCGCAAGCGTAAAAACATCACGGATAGAATCATCCTTGTAGTTCATAAGTATATAAGGCTCTCCTGTAAAGCCTCCGGCAGAATATGCGCCGGAATGTTTACCTTTGTTTTCATAACGGTCTGCCCACCGGTTTAATAAACCTGCGCGCAAAACTGAAACATATTCGTCACCTAACGGAGAGAGAGCGGAGCAGACAAGATCGACAGCTTCGTTCCAGCTTGTGGTTCTTTTTATACTTGTTACAAGCGGCGCATATACATCATAGTGGCGCAGTTCATTTAATTTAAGCGCGCGCTTTCGCAGAGAATAATAACGGTGCAGAATATCCAGTTTGCCGCTGACAGAAGAAATTAAATTATCATAAACCTGCTCGCTTACATTGTCCGGGAATAAAGCAGCGGCGCGCGCGCTTGAGTGGCCTCTTATTCTTGCGTTAATTACATCCTGTTTAACAGAACCGGAATACAAGCTTCCTAGTGTTGTTTTATGCGCTTCGAAACAGTCATAAAATTTTTTATACGCATTCTGCCTTATATTTCTGTCATTGTCTTCCATAAAAACAGAAAAAGTTGACTGAGAAAGCGGGCGCGCGCCGTCAGGAGTATCTATTACGCCGAAATTAAAATCAACATTAGTTAATACAGAAAAAGTATCATTTAGAGAACCTTCGCCTTCTGACTGGAGAGCCAGGATTCTTTCTTCTTTATCGCTTAAAATATACGGCTTGTACCTAATTAATTTTTGCAAAGAAATTTTATAATCCGCTATTCTTTTGTGATCAAGAAAATTGTCCATGTCTTTTTCGGGGATTGCAAGTATTTCGGGATTATCCCAAGAAGATGCGGCGCTTGCCTTTGCGCCTGCCATTGTTATTTTACCTGTCATTTCGCGCCCTGTTGTATTTCCTTCGTCTTCTGATTGACGCAAAAACGCGTATGATCCCAGGCGTTCTCCGAGGATTCCTAAATCCCGTGAGAAGTCCATATAATCCGCAAGATGTTCTGCGGATTTTCCAAGAGTTCCTTTAAAAGATACAATCTTTTCTATTTTTTTTTCGTATTCTGCAAGCGCCGCATTCCATGTTTTATCATCTGTAAAGAGAGAAGATAAATCCCATGTATCTGCTGTCGCAGCTTCGCTTCTTAAAGGTATATCCTGTTTACTCATTTTTTATTCCTGTTTTTGTTTATTATTTTTTGCTCAATGCGGCAACTGCTGCGCCGAATAAAGAAGCCTGCTCGACAGGCGTAACAATGTACGGACGAGGTTTATCGATAAAAAGCATTTGATGAAGATAGGATTCCAGAGAGCGGCGCATGCCTTTATAGATCATGTAAGTTGTGCCCTCTACTGCAACGCGGACAGGAGAGTGAGGCTCATAACTGCTGTTCATACGTTTTATTGTTGCGGCTAACACAGCGGCAGAAAAGAGAGCTCCTCGTTCTGTAACAATCGAAGTAATGTACTGGACAGCGGCAAGCGCGTCAGTTTCGTCGCGGGCAAAGAGCGAACCAAAGGGTTCAACAGAAGACAGCGGAGCATGCGAAAACTCGTTTAAAAATCTGGTTTCCAAATGCGTCATTGCCATAAGTTCTGCTGATTTTTTAAATTGTATAATATTATCTTTTACTGCTTGTTTAAGTATATGAAGAGTTAAAGGTCCAAGATATGCGCCTGCAGTTGCTTTTTCCAGATAATAGCTTCCGGGATTTTTTGTTGTGCTGTCATATTCTCTGTCCAATTGACCTCTGTGATGAACGTCAAAGTTACCTGTCTCGCTTACTACAATTTGCGGCGAAGAAGGCGAATTAAAATTAATTTTTGGAATATTTGTTTCTGGGTATGCCGTGTTAAAGCCTGTTCCTAAAATAAATCCTGCTACAGGACCCGGTATGCCGTCATGAGGAATCGAAGCAATGCCCGAGAGCAATGTTGCAACAGTATCATTTAAAAGAACAATGGGACCCGAATATTTATAACCCTTTGACGCAAGAGCCTCGCGTAATCCTTTACCTATTTCTTTTCCTACAACATCCGGAGCGTCTACTTCTTTGCTGAACGATAAAAGTACTCCGTCTGCATCGGATGTGATTTCCATAGGATAAGAAAATGTAAAGCCAATACCTTCTATCTTTGTGTCTTTAAGAAGCGGAAGAGCAGCATCAGCAATTGCGCTGAAAAAATCATCCGCGTTTAGTCTGCCGCTTGTTCCGGGCATTGGAGTTTTAGTTGTTCCTTGTGCGACTGCTTCGCCTTTTTCGTTAAAACGAACAAGACTTGTCCGCAGATTCGTGCCGCCTGCGTCAAGAGCAAGAACTGTTTTGCCATGAGGAATGTCTGAAACAGGAGTAATGTAGGATGGAATCATCGGAAGACTGGATGATTTGCCTTCTAGTCCGCGCTCCATATCTATGAGGACTTCTTTAACCAATGAATGAGGATTAATGCCGTCATAATGAAAGCCATAATACCGCGCAAAATCTGATAATTCGTCAGCGTTAAATTTTCCCATAATTATCTCCTTGTTTCTTCATTTTGATTATAGCATAGCAAACGCGCTTTGTTCCAGATTAAATTGCTCTGCTTCTTCTGTAATTTCTGCCGCATGACCTGTCCGCAGATAATAGATCCAAACGCGGCATTGTTTTTTTGCGGCAGCCGCAAAAAGCGATGATACGGCATGATAATAACAGGACATCTGTGCCGCATGATCTTTTGGCGTTTCACTGCTGTCGGTTTTAAAATCTACTATATAGAAAGCGTCAGAAGTTTCAAAGAGCAGATCTATAACTCCGTTTATAAATACTTCTTTTTGCTCTTTACTTCTTAAAATACTTCTAAAAGGAAACTCGTTTTCGCGCAATTCAGCATTTTTTGCCAAGCTGCCCAGAGGAGACTCAACAAAGCGGGCTGCTAGTTCCTTTCCAGCTTCCAGAAAAGCAGTCAGCTCCTGAGGCGACAAAAAGCCTGATATGCTAGAAGGAATTACCGGTTCTGTACCATTAAAAAGAGCTTCTGTGCAGATATGGGCGATTGTTCCAAAGCTTGCATAGTTAAACTTTTCGTTATTATCTTCGCTGTTCTGCGGTGAATGCTGCAAAAATCGTTGCAGCATCGTATCTACATTTTTAAATACATCATCGGATTTTTTTCCGGAAAATTCTTTGTTAATATTAACTGTATTTTCGCTGCCTGCGCCTTCTTTTTTTTCCTTCATCGAAACAGGCGAAATATGATTGTCAAAAATAAGCGGAGTTTTTATTACATTTGCGTCTTTATACAGATCCTTGGTCTTTTTTACAAATGTATTTAATCCTTCGTTGTCATTTTTAATGTCAGTATTATTTAATTTTATTATGCTTTCTTCGGAATAAAATGGTATTTCTTCTAAGTTAAAGAAGTCAGGTGATTTGTCATATGAAGTTATAATGGGTAAAATAAGCCCAAAGAATGTATCATCATCAAGGATAGAATCGCCGTTAATGTAATTTTTATTTTTTTCCCATTTGGTTTCGCATTTTTCTTTTATATGAGTTTTTACTTTATCATAAAAATCGCCGGAGCTTAAACTGGCGCTTTCACTTAAATGTTCTGATTCCTTAATATCTATTACGCCCGTTAAAAAGAGTCTTTCTTCGGCTCTTGTCATCGCCACATATAAAAGTCTTCGCAGTTCTGCGGTTCTTTTATGTTTTTCTTCTATTTTTATCTGTTCCCAAAAAAAGTTCTTTTTAACGCCCGGAATATTTAGACAGGAATAAGGCATTGGAGGGCAAAAGATAATTCCTGCATTGTCTGATAAATAAATATTTTTGCTTTGATTCCTTAAACTGTATTTTCCGCAGAAGGATATAAAAACCACAGGGTATTCCAGCCCTTTGCTTTTATGAATCGTTAATAGATGAACAGCTCCGCTTCGATCTAAAGGAACATCAATATCTTTTAATCGTTTGCCCGATTCCCTCAGCTTGCACATGTAATCTGTAAAACCGGCAAGCCCTTTGTTTTCTTCATCAGCTGTTACCGCAAGATAAAAAAGATAATCATAATATTCGCGGCATATATTTGTATTTGGGTGCCACTCAGTTTCGTAGCGGTATCCTTCTTTATGCCACAATTCGCTTACAAGAGAACTTATATTCATTATTGAAGCTTTTTGGCGGATAGAAGAATAAATGTTTTGACCTAGAATATACTTTTCCTTGTCATTTTCATCAAGGCTTAAAAGCGCAGTGTCAGAAAAGGGAAGTTCTTCTTTACTCTCATTTAGGATAGAAAGGCAGACGGCAGTTCCGTTGATAGAAAGACCTGCAAAAGGAGAGCGGAGCATTTCTGCGTATGCCATTGTATCCAGCGGATAAGCCGTGAGGCGGAGAACTGATAAAATATCATTTATGACACCGCTGTAAAAAAGATCGTTTAAGTCTTCGCACGCATAAGGAATCCCAAGTAGCCTTAAATGTTTTTCGTACAGGTATTGCGAGCTGTGTGAGCGAAAAAGAACAGCAATATCTTTTGGCTGATATTTATTTTTTCCTGTTTCTGTTTTTTCGCTTAAAAGATTAAGAATTTTTTCTGCTGTAAAGCGGGCTTCGTTTTCTTCTTTGCTGAGCGTATCTTCGGTTTCCAGTTCTCCGTTTAAAATGCATATTGATAAACTTCCATCACCTTTATTTTTTGCTTCTAAAGAAGAATAGGCAGCCTCATAAAGCGGAAGCGGTTCTGATAATTCCGGCGCAAAGACAGAAGGATGAATATGAAGCGGCTCTTTTCCTGCTGAATCAAAATTACTTCCCCCAAAAATTGCGTTAAACGCGCCGATTAATAACGGAACAGAACGGTAATTTGAGTTTAACGAAAGATTCGCGCCTTTAATGTCATTGTTTAATTTCCTAAAAACAGACACATCAGCGTTCCTAAAAAGATATATAGACTGTTTTTCATCGCCTACAAAGAAAAGTTTTCCTGGGCATAGATTGTCCGCAGAAGGGACACCTTTGCCTGTAAAATCAAGTTTTTCCGCCAAAAGAAAGAGCAGGTCTTTTTGCAGTTCATTATTATCCTGAAACTCGTCGATCATTATTGCTTTAAAGGCTTCTTTTTCGCTTTGCCTTATATCCGGCTGCTCCAAAAGAATTGTTCTTGACAGATTGGCTATATCTTTAAATGTAAGGATACCTTCGCAGCGTTTTCTGTCAAGATATTTTTTTTGGAGTTTATTAAGTAAAGACATAAAAGAAATAATAAAACCGGATTGCATGCAAAATACAGCCATAGAAGAAAATATTTCATATAGATTTTTTATTTGTTTAACGCTGTTCTTTACCGGGTTTTCGCGGGGTTTTCCCTTTTTTGTGCTTGTATTGCCTATATCAGAAATATAACAAAGTAATTTTTTTAATTTTTCTTGTATTGGATGGGATTCGGCTTTTTCTATTAGGTCATCTATTTTATTGTCTATTCTATTTTCAGTGCCGGTTTCTGTGCCGGATTCAATATCGCTGTTTAAATCGTTTGATAATAGAGAAAAGCTTAATAATAGATCAAAATAAGATCTAATCTCTTCTGTTTTAATTATTTCTATATTATTGTTATTATTATATTTCTCCATTACAGGAATAAGATCCGGGCACATTTCTTTTATATTCGGCATTTGGTTTTTTAATTCATTAATTAACGATAATATTAATCCTGTTTGATTTTCCCATTCTGCGCAGATAATATTAAATTGTTTTTTTATATCAGCAGCAAAATCAATCTTATTGCCAATGTAGCAAAAATTTGTTAAAAATTCACAAAAAATATTGTCTGCAATACCGCCCGGCCTGTTATCCGCATAAAGTCTTTCCACTGCTGCATGACTGCGGTGTTTAATTAAAAACGGAAGCGATTCTTCCAGAGCAATTTCGTCACTGCGCTTTGGGTCTATTTTAAAATCGGGGCTTATACCGTAGCGGCTTGCGCATTGTTTAACAAGAGCAGCGCTGTAAGAATCCAGCGTTTGTATTCTTGCATGGATAAAATTATCAAGAGCATCTTTTGCTCTTGCCGCTTTTTCTCCGGTTTCGTTTTTTACATATTCTGATAATAATAAATGAATCCGCCTAAACATTTCTGCCGCAGCTTTTTTTGTAAATGTAAGGGTTAGTATTTCATCTGCCTTGCAGTTCTTCTCTGTAATTAACCATACAAAACGATTTGCAAGCACCATAGTTTTTCCTGAGCCTGCGCCTGCCGCGACAACAGCGTTTTCTGTACAATAGACGGCTTTTTTCTGCTCTTCGTTAAGTTTCATTATTTGTTCCCTTTTTTATTGTGTATACCTTACGGCAAATGCTGTTGTATTTGCATTTATAGCAGATATTGGGATCGGATTCGTAAACGGTAAAATCTCCGGAAAGAATTTCATCAGCAAACTGCTGAGTTTTTTGATTAAAAACGCCTATTAGTTCATTATATACATCGCTGGATCTTAAAACAATGTCTTTTTCATTTTTTGGAAATTCTTCTTCTGTTATAATATCATGAACACTGCCGATAATTACTTCTGCCTGCAAATTTAATATACTGTAAAAAAGCGCGGTATTTACTTCTTCTTTTTTATTTGCTTCTGTAAGCGTAATATACATAGGAAGCTGAAAATCAAAAAGACTTAAATCTTCTGTATTTAGGCAGTCTTTTCGTTTTTGCAGAGATGCCATTTTAAAATCTACGATGACGAGATTTTCGTTTTTATCTTTTAAAATACAATCAAGTTTTCCGTTTAAATAATATGTTTCTTTTTCTGCTTGATACCAGTTTTCGCAGCCTATTACAGTATAACCGCTAAAGAAAGAAAGAAATTGAGCGATACATTTTTCCATGTTAAAAATAAAATCTCTTTTTCCTGCTTTAATAAAGCGCGCACTCAGTGAACTAAGCGAAATTGAAGGAAAATCTTTGATAATTACTTCTATGCAATCATGAAGCGTTTTTTTATAAGAGAGCGGAAGCGAAGGAGAGCCGTCATATGTAATTACCGGTTTTTCTAAGGGTTTACCGGTATAATTACTAAAGAAAAGTTCCAGAGCATAGTGATATACAATACCGCTGAGATCGCTAGCCATTAAGCTGGTTTCTATTTGCAGGTTTTTAATTCCTAAGATACGGTCAAACAGCCAGTTTAATGAACATTGATAGTATGTTTTTAATGCAGAAGCAGAAACGCTGTACTTGCCGGGATAAGTTTTATTACCTGTTAATTTTTTTTGTACATAATCTTTTATATTATATTTTTTTCCTGTTTTTATATCTGTTCTATTCCTATTGCTGAACGCTGTAAATCCTATATCCTGATTTTCGTATAATATTAACGGGTTTTTGCCGTCATTAGAAAATTCATCAATATAGAAATCTTTAGAAAATAATTCGCTGTATTGCGGCTGAGGATTAATCGCATAACTTTCTGCCGGCTTTAACGGAGCTCCGATTAATGAATGCGCTATTGAATAACCGGAAAAAGTTTTTTCGCTGCAGAAAAAAGCCGCTGTTTTTACAGAATTATACATATGAAGGTAAATAAACGCAGAAGAAGCGTCTTCGTCAAAGAGCGAAAGTTCTTCGCGTTTTTTTCTTGGTAAAAAATCAAGCTGCCTGTTTATTATTGATAAACTGGTTTGCCCGGCTCCGAGAATAACATGGCAGTCAAAGGGAGCGGATGCCGCAGTTTTATACGGCAGAATATTTACTCCGCACAGCTTTGTCTGAGCAAGATAGTTTACTTCGTTTAGATACTCTGTAAAAAAAAGAAATGGGTCGATTGCGGGAATATCAGGAAAACTTTCTTCCAGTTCTACAAGGTTCATTAATTCAGAAATACATCTGGATAGTACGAGGTCAGCCTCTTCCGAACATAATTCCATATCAAAAAATTGTTCTCTAAAAATAAAGTACTGCCTGCGGAGTTCTGCAAATGAAGATGCCGTTCTTAGCGAAGACAGACGTTTTTTTAAATTGTTATAAAATTTAAGCACATCCGGATTAATGCCGCTTATTGGTTTTTTAAAAGCATCTTCCCAGACATTTATATGCTGTTCTGTATTACCGGATTCTTCTGTCCAAGAATAAAGACAATTGTTATTAATTCCAAATTGAATTAATTCGCCGATTAAAGGAATATCTTTCCACGGGAGATTCTTGTTGGAAATAAGCGAAACAAACGAAGTAAACGAAAAATTTTGGGATATACATTCTAATATCGCGTTAAAAAACCGTCCTGACGGATAGTCAGAAAGCGGTTTGCTGGTGCGTTTTACAAACGGTATATTTCTGTTTGTAAACTCTCTTGTTACATACGGTTCATATGTATTAGAGTCTGCTATGCAAACCGCGATAGAATCCCAGCTTACATTTTGTTTTTCGTTTAGCGCGCGTATAAAAAGAGAGGCTTCTGTTATTTCTCTTATTACGTTTGTGTAATAAAATGCATGACATTTTAAACTGTCCGTATCAGAATAACTTATAATTTTTACATGTTCGCTTTCCTGTAATAGTTTTTTGTAATCGCTGTAATCAGAAAGTGATTCGGGAAAAAACAAAAAACATTCTTTGCCGTCATTGTTAAAGGGAGGTATTTCCCATGCTGGCTCAAAAAGATTAAATGATTCCAGAAACTGCGCATAGCGGAATGCTAATACGAACATGTCCAAAAAATCACCTTCTAATTTTTCCTTTATCTTTTGTGATTCTGCGTTTAAAATGCTATGAATCGGCAGACCCGAAACTTTATTAAACCAGCTCCCAAGCTGGGGAAGCAGTTTAGAAAGCCATGGCGCAAACTGCGCCGCGTTTTGAGCCCATTCGGCCCTTATTAGAGAAGTAAATATTGCAGTGTTTCCTTGTTTTACGGCTTCACTGTTTTCGTTTACAAGGCGGCTCACAAATATTTTTCTTAAAGAAGAAGGAATGCTCTTTTTATTTTGAACTTTAGATTTAATTGAATTTTGCTTAAATTTATCCCATGCGATAAATTTGTTTACAGCAATAGAGCCGCCTTTAATGCGCAAAAGATGATCTATCCATCTAGAGACTGCCGTATCCGTAGGAAAAATGAATAAAGAGTTTGGATTGTTTATATTCTCAATAAGTACAGATTCGATTTTATTCATTGTAACTTAAAGTGTAATATTAAAAAGTGTAATTGTCTATATTTAATTTTTCTTAATTTTTAAGAAACTTTTCCCTATATGCCTTGCCAATCCGTTTAAGGGTTTTTGACGCGGTTTCTCCCTGCAAAGCCTGCTTTTTTAAATCGATTGTAAATTGATTCATAGAAAAATGGCGGTATAAAAAAAGATTATTATTAAATTCTATGTTTTTTGTACATAATTTTTTTAGTTCCTCGGTATAGATCTCGAAAATACCGCCTTTTTTCATTTCTGAATAACCTGTAATCCAGACAGGGCAGTTTAACGCTTTGTAAAAATCATTAAGCAAAGAAGCCATAACAACCTGTGATTCATTTAAGGCCTTTTGAATTGATTCAATCTGGTCTCCTTTGTCTCCTTTGTGAGGTATTTTTTTATTATTTTCTATACGGCAAAGTTCACGCAGTTCAATTGTTCTTGGAGAATGAATAGGCGTTTTATTTAAGATGATTACATTTTTATAGAAATCAATGCCGAGAGAAGGAGTTTCGCGGAAAAATTTATCGGCTATTTTACCGGATGGTCCGACAAGGTAACGTCTGTTTTCTGCAGCCTGCTCACGCCGTCCGGGATTATCGGCAACGAGAATCAATTTAATCTCGTCATTAATAGAAATTTTATCAAGCGCAGAATTATATACAACCGGAGTTTCTACTGTATAAGACGCTTCGCTTCTGCTGTCCGCGAATTTCTGCTGAATGCTTCTTAGGTTAGGAAGCGAAAGAGACAGTTCTTCTGTATATTTAAGAAAAACATTTTTTGTTTTTACAAAATTTTTCCACGAGCTTTGAGTCAAATTAACCTCTCGAAGCAATCTCCAGCGTCAGCTCAACTTCGCCGATTGATAACTTTAATGCTTCGGAGATTTGTTGATTTGTCCACCCTTGGCCTTTTAATCTTAAAACATTCTCGCGGATTTGCGGAGCCGGAGCGCCCTGACCTGCAGGCTGCTGTCCTTTGCCGTAAATTCCCTTGGCAAGCTGAAGACTCGCTTTTGCATTTTTATCAAGCGCCTTAAGTTCTGTTTCGGTTCTTGCGAGCCATTCACGGGCAATATCCATATCAGCAATTCTTTTTTCGATATGCGAAATGGATTCATCAAGAGAAGAAATCTTTTCGACTGCGTTTGTCGCTTTTTCCTGCTGTGACGCAAGGATTTCGATGGAAGAACGAAGGCTTTCGAACTGGCTTGAGAGAGCAGTGATGATTTTTTCTGCATTCTTAATTGCGGTTTCTGTTTTTTGAAGCGTCTGAAAGTTACGATCGATTCCGTCGTTTGTTTGTTCCAGTACTTCGTTTTTCTTTTCTACGCGCTGATACTTTTGTTCTGTTTCCTTGATAGAATCTTCCAGCTTGCGTATCTGTACTTGAACAGCCTGAAGAATATCATCAGAAGCGGAAACCTGTTCGAGTTTTTCTTTGACAGAATGCGAAGTCTTTATCGCATTGTTAAAGTCTTTTTCCATCTGCTCTATGCGGCGCTGTTCTGTAAGGAAGCGCGTCATCTTATTATTAATTTCGTCTTCCAGTCGCCTTACGCTTGCTAATTTTGCTTCTAACTGAGCGATCTCATTCTTGCGCTGATCGAGGCGGTCAAGATCACCGTTGATTTCTTCGATATTTTTTTCCAGGTCTTTTTTGAGTATGCCTGTCTGATCAAATATTTTTTTCTGAACGCCGAGTTCTTTGTGAATGTCGTCAACGCTCTGGCGGAAATGAGCGATACGTTCGTCGTTTTCGGCTTCTGTTTCTCTGCTTCTGCGGCGCAGGTCTTCTAGAGATACATCCATTTCGCGCATTCTTGTGTTATACTGGCTCTGCCATTCGTCCATGTTTTGTTTAGAATGCTGGGCAGTTTCTTCCATGTTTGTGTATGAGTTTCTGGAATATTCAGAAATACCTTCAATTTCTTGTTCCAGTTCCCTTTGTTTTGCGCGCATGTTTTCGTGTATTGTTATCTGGTACTGTCCGACTTGAGTTTTAACTTCGTTTTCGGCTGCAGTGCGGATAACAGAAAGGTCTTTTTTAACCTGTTCTGCAAATGACAAATGCGTTTCGTCGATATTGTTAATTTCTTTTCTTATGCTTTCTTCGAATGTTGATGTTTCGGTTCTTAATTTTTCAAGGTCAGACGAAAGTCTCTCGCCGAGATTTGCTATATTCCTTTTGTGATCTGCGGTAATCCGTTCTTCCGCGAGTTTCCAGTCATGTGTAATTTTACCGCCGCTGTTGGAAAGGCGTTCTTCGAGTCCTGCCTGCCAGTGCGCAATTTGTTTTCCTGCTTCTGATGCGCGTTTGCCAAGTTCTGCGGTAAAATCTTTTTCGAAGGATGTGAGTTTTTCTGACACATTGTCGTATGCCTGCTGACGGATTTTATTAAGCTCCTTATCCATTTCTTCCAGTTCTTTACGAAGAGCCATTGCCTGTGTATTAAACGCAGACGCCGCGTTATCCATGCTTTCGCCTGATTCTTTTTCGTAGGCTGCAAATTCATTTTTTACTTTTGCTACAGCATCATCCATGGAAGTGCGGAGTTCTTTGACAAGCTGCTGTGCTTCTTTAGGAAGGTCGGTTAAATGCTTGATAGTTTCGGCATTGCTTTTGTTGTATTCTTCTAAGCGTTTTTCGTTTGCTGTTATAATTTTTTGTTCAGATTCCCTGCATAAAAGTTTCCAGTCTTCCATCTGTTTTTCCAGCGCAGAGCCAAGATCGTCATGCTGACTGTTTACAGCGGCGTCTGTTTTTTCTTTTAATTCTTTTAATACCAAAGAAAGTTCGTCTTGCTGTTGTTTAACAGCGGAGCCTGATTTTTCTTTAATATCAAAAAGAGCGGCGCTGAGTTCGCCGTGCTGTTGCTTTATAGCTGCATTTGATTTTGTTTTAATATCTGTAATAGCGGCATTAATTTCGTCATACTGCTGTTTAAATGCGCCGTCTGACTTTGCTTTTATATCGATGATAGCGGCATTTATTATGTCATATTGCTGTTTAAACGCTCCGTCAGATTTTGCTTTTATATTGACAATAGCGGAATCGATCTCTCCATGCTGCTGTTTAAACGCGCTGTCTGACTTTGCTTTTATGTTGACAATAGCGGAATCGATTTCGCCATGCTGATGCTTAAACGCGCTGTCCGATTTTTCTTTAATGTCAGCAATAGCGGCAATAAGTTCATCGTGCTGCAGCCTGACAGCGGCCTCAGATTTTTCTCTGACATCTTTGAGAGTAAAGCTGAGCTCGCTCTGCTGGTGCTTAACAGCAGTATCAGATTTTTCTTTTATATCTTTAAGTGTAAAAGAAAGTTCGTCATGCTGTTGTTTTAAAGCGGCTTGAAGTTCATCATTTTGCTGCCTGACAGTGATATTAGATTTTTCTTTTATTTCTTTAAGAGTTAAGCCAAGTTCGTCGTTTTGCTGTTTAATAGCAGAGCTCGATTTTTCTCTTAAATCATGCAATACAGCTGTTAGTTCTTCGTTCTGCTGTTTCTGCAGGCTCTTTGACTGTGTCTGCAGTTCTGTCAATGAAGAATTAAGTCTGGAAATTATATCGTTAGTTTCCTGTTGTTGTAATTTGACAGCCGCGCCGGATTTTTCTTTTAATTCTGCAATGCCGGAACTGATTTCTTTCTGGTGTGTTTTAACCGCAGAATCAAGCTCGTCATGCTGCTGCTTCAGCGCCGCCTGTGATTTTGCTTTAAGTTCCATTATTGCATTATTAAGTTCCTGCTTGGAAATAGAAAGGCTTGTATCAAGATCCTTGCGTTGTTTCTCGGCGGATTTTTTTAATTCCTGAAAATTTTGATTCCAGTCGTTCTGCTGCTGAAGAAGAGCGGCATTAACAGTATCTCTTTCTTTTGTAAGGGAGCTTGTAATATCATGCTGCTGGCGCGCAAGAGAATTGGCAATATCTTCTTTTTGTTTTTTTGCAAGGTTGTCAAGTTCTGCAGCTCCCTTAAGCCATTCCTGATGATAATTTTTTTGCCTTGTGCTAATATCTGTTATCTCTGTATTCCACTTGTCGTGAATATTTTTTAGTTTTTCGTTAATCGAAAACTGTTCATTTTTGAGCGTATCCTGCGAAGTTTTTAATTTTTCTTCAAAGAAAGATTTAATCTGGTTAACTCTTTCCATTGCCTGTTCGCGTAATTTAACAAGAGCGGCGTCTTCCATCTTGTCCGCGCGTTTTCCGGCGTTTTCTAAAACATCCTTTAACAGTTTTTTTACCTGTTCTATATCGCGCGTAAGGACAGCTTCCCTCTCACGTTCAATTTTAAAAACCGCTTCCCTGTGTTCTTCTATTTTACGTTCTATTACATGAGCTGTTGTTTCATAGTCAGACAGCGTTGACTTTGCTGAGGACAGAACATCACGTACAGCAATTTCCATAGCTTCGGCGTTTTTCTTTTCGAGGCGTTCTTCGGTTTCCGCAAGATTTCTGCCTGCGGCTTCCAGAGCTCTTTCGACCTGTTCAAATTTTTCTCTGGCTTCGCCTACGCGCTTACCTGTATTTTCTACAAATGCGGATTCGTCTTTTATACGGTTTAAGTTTTCCTGAACCCTGTCGGTCATACCAAAGAGTTCTTCCAGCGAGGATTCGAACGCGCGGATATGTTCTTCTATACGTGATATGGATTCTGATTTTTTTGCAAGTTCTTCTTCTGTAAGTTTTTGGATATTTTTCATTAACTGGGAAGCGGCTTTTTTTTCCACATCCAGATCAATGCCAAAATTCTTTACCGCCATGCTCTTTTCTTCTGCGTAAGCGGCAATTTCTTCCTTGCATTTTTCGGCGTATTTTTTTACCTTTTCCAGAGGACGATTGTTTTTATCAGCCAGTCTGTAAAGGATAAGCGCGCACGCAACAATGCCAAGCGTTATTAGGTTTCCTATTGTAAATTCCATCAGTATTATTTCCCTCCCCGGATAATACTCTAGCAATTTTAATTTACCATAAATCTCCGTAATTGGCGATAGCTATGGAAAGAAAAATCAGGTTTTGGTTTTTTACAGCCGCTGCCCAAAATCAGGGGGCTTCTTATCAGAGCAGTTTTCATGCCGGCTCCGTTTGCCCCAATAATGTCATAAGAATGGCTGTTGCCTACGTATAGTATTTTTTCGCATGGAAGCCCCATCAATGACGCAAGAGTGGTAAACGACTGCGGGTGAGGTTTTATCGCTCCGCAGTGTTCGGAGCAAAGAACAGCGTCCCAAACTGCCCCTTCCTTTGAATTTAAAAGCCCCAGGTTTTCCAGTTTTTTTTCGGGCGGAAAATCCGATAAAAGCCCAAGTTTAAGTCCCGCCTTTTTAAAAGTATCAAGAGTTTCTGCAGCTCCTTTAAACAGCTTTATTTTTTTAAAGAGCTCTTCCCAGCCTTTGTACATAAGACGGTCAATTTTTTCCTTTACAAAATCCGGTTTTTTGGACATAAGTTTTGCTGTTAGTTCGGCTTGATAATTATAAAAATCACCCCTTGGAGGAGCGCCGTTTTTTTGTTCTTTTCGGATAATAACTCTGGCTTCGCCGAAAGCGGCAAGGAGGCGCCATTCTTTTAATATAAATGGGATAAGCCTGATATTTAAGCGGTAATTGGGGTATAAAGTTCCGTCGAGGTCAAAAGCTATACCTTCAATGCTGCTTCGCATTATTAAGTATAACTTGTTATTCCTGCCGTTGGCTAGCCTTCAATCTAAGGATCAAAGCGGGTAGTAACAGGTATTCTTACCAAATTGACATAATGCCCGGGATAACGATTGCGGAATGCTGTAAAAGAAGTTTCGGCGGCGCTTTCAAAAACGACAATTCTAAAATCACCGTTTGCGTCAAAATACGGAATCAGCGCGGCTACATGAAAATATGTTCTAAGGCGCGGAGTTCCCCGCTCATTGTTTACTGCCGCGAGATAAAAACTAAAAGGATCATCGATCGCGAGAGTGTAGAGCAGCGGATGAAGTCCCTCTACGCCGTATCCGGCTTCATTTAAAAATCCGGGATATGAATTAGTAACAAAAGTTCTGTTTCTGTTTACTAATACAGAAGAAAAATTATCAGTTCTTACTTCGAATTCCTGGAGCGCGCGGTAAGCCGGCGAACGCAGGGTTCCGTTTGCTTCTGCCGCAAGGTTTCTAATCCAGTCAAGCCCAAAAAATACATCACGTTCTTTTTCCCAGTTAGCAGTCAGAGAAGATCCCCTTTGTCCAAACGGAGCTTTTAGCGGCGGGATTGTCAGTCTTCGTCCTGTTACAGGGCGCAGGATTCCGTCTATCAGCCACTTTGTAAAACCCGAACAATTAAGACCGGCAGCTGCGGCATTTTGCGGCTGTAATGTTTCTATAAAAACATAAGCTCCGTTTTCGTCAATTGCGCCGTCATCGGCAAAACGCAGACCGCTGAGGCGCGGACGTACCTGCGATATAAAGTTTCTTGTATCCGCGTAGCTTGCTATATCCGGTTCAAAATATCTGATTGGAAACTTGTCTTCGATAAGACGCAGGATATCATTTAACTGCATTGTGTATAGGCGTTCAAAAGGAACTGCCACAGGGATAGCGCGCGCGATATAACCTCCGTAAAGAATTACATCGACTTGGCATTTATCTCTGTCAAAGGGACGAAATTGAACAATTGTATTTTGATCGCTTCTAAGGAAAATTTGAATCTGTGTGCCTGCGCCAGAATCCTTGCGCCGCGTGAGCATCCATGAACCCTGAGCCCAGCCTGGATACGAACCGGAACCGCGCCTATGTTCTCTGGAAAAAAGAACCATAAATTCTTCCCTGCCCTCAATAGTGCTGATCCTGACCCTTTCCCCTGTGCCAAGGGTTTCTATTCTCGAAGGCTGAGAAAGCACCCTGTTAGGCGTTTCGAGCATCCATGTGTCCCGCAGCCTGAGCCTTAAATGGGAGTCGTCAGTAATCCTCGAAACAGGCAGATCATTGCCGAAAACGAGATTTATTGCAAAGGTAGAATTAAAGAAAATAAACAAAATAACTAAAAATTTAGACATATCTGCTTCTATTATCGGCGAATTTTGATTATAATGAAAGTATCTGTGGAGGAATTGCCTGATGAAATTATATAGCCGAGCTCAGGTTTTATTTTTCGTTTTGATAAGTGTTTGTGTTGTTTTACTTTTAGCTGTTGGTTTTGGTTTGTTAAAACCGCAGCCAAGGGACAGCTCCGGCGCTGTTGTTTTTAATGAACCGGGACAGACCGATGAGTTTGTGCTTTTACAGTCAGAATATAGAATTTTAAATACTTCTGATCTTGTTCAGTATTCAGAAAGCGAAAGAGAAAATATCGCTATTTATGACAGGCTCAACTCGGCTGTTGTAAATATCACTACAGAGATAATGTCGATTAACTGGTTCTTGGAACCTGTTCCGCAGGAAGGCACTTCCGGCTCCGGCTCCATTATTGATACGCGCGGATATATTATTACAAATCATCATGTTATTCAAAATGCCCACAGGGTTTTTATAAATCTTGCCGACGGTTCTCAGTTTGAAGGTGAAGTAACAGGCGTAGATCCGGAAAACGATCTTGCTGTATTAAAATTTAATCCTCCTGCCGGAATGGTTTTACAGACAATTAATTACGGCGATTCTGATAATTTAAGAGTAGGGCAAAAAGTTCTTGCTATCGGCAATCCTTTCGCGCTGGAACGTACCTTAACTGTAGGGATTGTATCAGGTCTTGGACGTCCGATTCAGACATCCAGAAACAGAATCATACGCGATATGATTCAGACTGACGCTTCTATTAATCCCGGTAATTCCGGCGGTCCGCTTTTGGATACACAGGGCAGAATGATCGGCGTTAATACAATGATCTATTCTCCGTCAGGCGGTTCTGTCGGTATTGGTTTTGCTGTTCCCGCAAATACTGTAAGGCGCGTAGTAAACGAAATTATGCTTCATGGTAAAGTACGCAGAGGCTGGATTGACGCTACTATAGTGCAGATATTTCCGAGTCTTGTCCGTTATGCCAGACTGCCTGTAAACTCAGGCTTACTTGTTTCGCGCACTCGCAGGGGCGGTCTTGCAGAAAGAGCAGGTTTACGGCAGGGTACCGAAGCTGTTCAATACGGAAGAAGCGTAATTTATCTTGGCGGAGACATAATCACATCTGTAAACGGATTAAAAACAAATACTCTGGCAGATCTTTACGCGTCACTGGAAGCATGCAAACCCGGTGATGTTGTAAATGTAGAGATCATCCGCGGCGGGCAGACCAGTGTCTTGCGCGTTACATTAGCGGACAGAGAAGAAGTAATGAATTAACGGGAAGATTTCACGAGAATTTATTAATAAATTATCCCGATTCCGACACCGCCGTATCCTTTAATAAGGGAATGGTGGATTCGAATTCCTGCCTGCAGCGAAAAGAATAAATTAGAGGGCGGCGGAAAAAACGCAGCCTGCGCGCCTGCAAGAAATCTATTCTGCGAAGCATCGTTAAAATTAAGTTCATACCTAGCGCTTAATCCCGCGCTGTACCAGTTATTTAAAACAAAAATACCTGCAGATATATGAAACTCAGGGGTTAAATTATTTGTTAGATCTTCTATCGATCCAAAATTAAAATAAAGCGAAGGACACAAAACAATCGAAAATTGTTCAAAAAAAGAATTTTTTATTTCGTATGAGAGCGGCAGATAAAAACCGGCTCCGCGTCCCGGGCTTAATGGATATTCGCCGTTGTTGCTTGACCATGAATACGAAAGAGCCGCGGAAAAAACAAGAGGTAAACTGCCGCCTGCGCCGACTCCTGCGCCGATTTCCGCGCCGCTGTAAAAATTATACATCGCAGAACCTGTTATTCCCCAGCCGGTCTGGTTTTGAATATTAGGGGACATGTTAAAACTTGCCGTTAATTCCAGCCTGTCTAGGAATGACATTCTCATATTTATCTTAAACGGAAAGCCTTCTAAAGCAGAGCAGTAAATAATTCCCGCGTCAAATTGATAACTTCCTTTTGGAAGAACATGCGGCATAGGCGCAAAGACAAGCCCCGCAGTTCCGCTTTCCAGCGGCTGTGCAAAAATACTGTACGAATAATTTATTTCTGTTTCCTGTTTTATTGACAAACCTTGAGCCTCGATAACTGCGGTATATGTTCCCTGCGGCAATGGACTGCCTTCTGCGTCTCTGCCGTTCCACTGTATTTGCTGAACACGGGAATTTATTTCTAATTGTTTTGTATAAACGGCAGAGCCGCTGTTATTTGTAATCGTAATTATACCCGAACCCGGCGCTGTTGCCTCGAATCTATACTCTGTAATGCCGAGATTCCCCGAATTATACGGATTCAAACGCCTTCGGCTCTGGGTAAAGTTTTCTATTTTAAAAGCCGCAGGTTTCATATAAATATCCACTTGGATATTCTCTGTCTCAGAAATTAAAACTGTTACAGTTGTTTCCTCCCAGCCAAAGGCGCGCGCTGTAAAGGTATGAAACCCTGCAGATAATCTTATAGTAGTTTTATTATCAGAAAGCGGAATCGGCGCGCTACCAAGAGACCGCGAAAAAAGCTGGGGTGCAAACGGAAGCTGTACAGCGCTGCTTCCCTGGGAAGTACTTTCATAAGAAGCGCCTTCTTCTCTGTGTATAGTTACATTTGCATTTCCCTGTATTCTTATCATTTCTATCAGCATAAAAAGACGGCTGTTGCTGTGCAGGGTAACTTCGAAGCTGCGCTCTTCATAGTTTTCTCTTACGAGTCTTATAGAATAATCACCCGGTAGCAGATCATTATTTACAAAAGGAGTGAGTCCTCGTTCTACTCCATCTATAAAAACCCTTACTCCATTAGGTTCTGTCGCAATTTCCAGTCCCCTTCCCAAAGTCTCAATGAATGTCTCTCCTGTAATTACAGACGACGGACTGGCTAAAAGCGGCGCCGGGAGAAAGAGGAGAAAACTTAAAAGAATGAAACAAACCTGCGCTTTTTTCATATTAGTATCTTATCATTAATTTATTCATTCCTCAACTTCCCGTTTTCTTTATAGCTCCACCAGCCTGTCTCCGAAAAAATTATATGGTCTACAAAATGGAGCCCCAAAATACGCGATGCTGACAAAAGTCTGCATGTAATTTCGTCGTCTTCCGGCGAGCTTTTTAGCTGCCCTGACGGATGGTTATGCGCAACGCAGAAGGCGGCAGCCCTATCCTGAATAATGTCCGCAAATACTTCTCTCGGATGAACAATTGTTTTGTTTACAAGTCCGATTGTAACGACTCTTACTGCCAGAACTTCATGCGCGCCGTTTAAAGAAAGGCTTATAAACCGTTCCTGCTTGCGGTCGGCAAAATGACGCACCAGCGTAAAGACATCGACGGGCTGTTTTATGCGCGCAGAGAACGAACCGTAACGCCTTCTGCCGAACTCAAGCATTGCGGCTACAGCGCATGCCTTTGAGTCTCCGACCCCCGCAAGCGCGGATATTTCTTTTACTGACGGAATGTCCTTGTTTTTATCCAATAGAGACAAAAGATCCAATGCAAGCTCTTTTACATTTTTTCCCTGTATCCCTGTGTTTAAAAGGACAGCCAATAGTTCTCCGTCAGACAGAGAAGCCGGTCCGCGTTCCAGCAATTTTTCGCGCGGACGCTCATTTGGCGGCATGCAAGTAAATACATTACCAGGCCTGATTTTTGTTTTTTTATTTTTTTCCATACATGTATATGGCGCGGGCGTGCGCGGCGCTTTAAAAAATTCGCATAAAACCCAAAAAAATTGATTAAATTTATGATATTGCCGAAAATTACTGTATGAATAACAAACAATTTCCAGTTTTAGTTTCGATTTTTGTATTATCCGTATCCATGCTCATTTCCTGCGTTGGATTTATTCAAACCGGCGGAGAAAAACTTGAACCTCCTCTATATATAATGGGGCAGGGGAAAATAAGCGCTGATAAAATGGCTGGCTTTCTTAGGCAGAATAACCCCGCAGTAAACGCAGCTAATGCGCTGATGATGGCAAGGCTTTATATAGAAGAAGCCGCGTTCGAAGGAGTAAATCATGACATCGCCTTTGTACAAATGTGCCTCGAAACAGGTTATTTAAAATTCGGCGGAGACGTTAAACCTGAACAAAATAATTTTGCAGGTCTGGGCGCAATCGGCGGCGGCGAGCCCGGGCTTTCGTTTCCCAGCGCGCGTATAGGCGTACGCGCCCAGATACAGCATTTAAAAGCATACGGCAGCGAAGCGCCGCTCAACGGTGAACTTGTAAATCCGCGCTTTAGATTTGTGCGCAGAGGTATCGCTCCCACTTACGAAGGTCTGGCAGGAACTTGGGCTGCCGACAGACAGTACGGCGTTAAATTAAAAGCTATGCTGGAGCGTCTGTATAATTTTTAACAGCTTAAATTTTATATAAATCAAATTTAAAAATATTCTGTTACATGCTGATGACGCAAAGTAAAAACTTGTTTTAGAGTTTCTATATTACTGTGAACTTCCAGCCCTTCATTCCTTGAATAAAGAGCGTTTTCCAGTGATCTGTATCCTGTAATAAGCTGGCTCAATGTAAGTATATCGCATGATATATCAGGATTTTTCGAAGCCGCGCTGACTTTTGTTCCGTCAGCTCCAAATTGAACAAGATATTTTCCGCTGTTCACAGGCAGGCTTTCGTCTTTGACCTCGATTACATATTCGCCTTCTTTTTTACCGGCAGGACGGCGCATTAATTCCAGAGCGGTTTTTACATTTACAACTCTTGTCATATCTCTGGGTTTTATTTCGGTTTCTATAGACCAAGCGTCGCCGATAAAATCATAAGGATCGATAAATACAGGAGCAAGCCATTTAAAGTTTTCAAATTGAGCGCTAAGTCCGCCTACTATACTAAGCGCGCCGTAAAGTCCCTTTTTACAGGTGAATGCAAGTTCTAATACGTTTATGTTATGATCGCCGTCTTCGGTTACATCCTGATACTTTATATAACTGCGCGGCGTTCCTTCTTCGTCTTTCCATACATATAAATGGATCCCTGTAGTGTACGGGTCTTCTCTTGTAAATGATTTCCATGCGCGGTTTTCCGGCCAGTAGTCCCTGTGTATCCCGTGGTTAATATCTGCAATATAGGCGCTGTGAATTTGCGCAAGCATAGAAGTATCATCATTTGCAAGAATATTTACAAACTCTCCGTTTTGCCTGATATCAGACATGTCCCCTGTTGAAATACTAATATTTTTTCTTGCGCAGGCAACTTCGTATCCAAACTTGCGGTAAAAATCGTGGTTAAATGGAGTCAAATTAGAAAAAACAAAGCCTTTTTCATAAGCCTCCGGCAGAATTTTTTCGAAGATACGCCGAACATATCCGCTTTTTCGCGCCTGCGGTAATGTTCCTACGCCGCTTATTCCTGACATTTTAACGCTGTGTCCGTCAAAACGCATGAGATAATCTATCTCGAACATTCCGGCGAGGAGTGTTTTGCCGTCAAAAACGCCTATTGCCCAATCGGCAGGATGTCCCAAAGGATCGATTTTTTGGTTTTCTTCCTTTGAGTAATCTATGCGGCGGTTATATACAACCGTATGTATTTTATTAAGCTGAAGTAAATCTTCGGCTTCGAGCCTGCGTATTTCTGCCATTATTTAATATAGACTGTTTTTTTTCTTTATGATAGTATTGATTTAATGAGCAAATCAAAGTCTTTTCTGGTTGACCAAAAAGTAGTATATCCAAGTCAGGGTGTCGGGGTTATAAAATCCATCATCCAAAAAAAGTTTAAAGATTCCAAGATTCCCTATTATGTCATTTATATCGAAGTTACCGATATGACAATTATGGTTCCGGTTGACAAGGCAATAGAGCTTGGCATACGTCCGACAGTTTCCAGAGACGAAGCGATGAAGGCTCTAGAACTTATAAGCGAAGATTATGATCCGATTCCTTCGGACTGGAAAATGCGTTATCAGATGAATCTTGAACTTCTTAAAAAAGGAAGCATTAGGGATATTGCAAGTATTGTGCGCTCTCTTTATCACAGAAGCAAGGTTAAAGAACTGCCCATTCTGGAAAGAAAACTCTACGACTCTGCGCTTAAACTGCTGGAAGATGAAATGTCAATTTCTCTCAAAAAATCCAGGGATGATGTAGAAAACATGATTTTTTCCCGTTTGGAACTTGAGTAGTGAATGCCGGTTTAAATATTGCTGTTGTTATCTGCGCCGCCGGTTCTTCTTCGCGGATGGGCGGAGTAAAAAAAGAGTATCAAAAATTAAAAAACGGAGATACAGTTCTCGGCTCTTCTGTCCGCGTTTTTGCTTCGGTTAAATCTATAAAAACAATTGTAATTGCTGTTAATAAAGACACAGAGGCTGACGCGCGCGGCGCTCTGCCGCAGAAGTTCCTTGCTTCTGACGACCCAAAAATCTTTTTTGTAAGCGGAGGAAGTTCTCGCAGTGCTTCTGTGTTTAACGCGCTTTCATTTTTAATGTCGCTTGATTCTCAGGCAGCAAAAATTAATTATGCGTTGATTCATGACGGCGCAAGACCATATATAAGCGCTCCCCTTACTTCTAAAATAATCGAAGCTGTTCAAAAAAACGGCGCTGTTGTTCCTGTTATGCCTGTAACAGAAACGCCGAAAGAAATCGGTAGTAATGGTTTTATTAAAAGGCATTTAAAACGGGTTAGTATCGGCGCCGCGCAGACACCGCAGGCTTTTAAGTTTCCTCAAATTTATAATGCGCATAAAAAAGCTGCCAAAGTAAAAAATACTGAGTTTACCGATGACGCGGAGATTTGGGGCAGATTTTGCGGGAAAGTCGCAGTAATTGACGGAGAGGCAGAAAATAAAAAAATTACATTTAAAGAGGATTTAAATTAAAAAGCTATTTTTTACCACAAACCACACGAACTTGTGCTCCCGCATTTTCTCTTTGTTCGTGATGGTTCGTGATGGTTCATTGTTTAAAATTCTTATAAGCTTTTCAATGTTCTTGTTTATGTTTGGGGCTTGTACTCGTGTTGTTACAGAAAGCGGCTCTGGGCTTATTACATGGTCGGGAGCATATCCAACTGCAATTCTTCAAACAGGGGAACATCCGCTTTGGTTTAAACTTACAGAAAACGGTCCCGTTCATATCGAAACAATAGAAGACGCCGAAGGCATATATGCGTTTGTACCATGGCCTTATGCGCTCCATATCCGTTTTTTAAATGAAACAAGCGATGGAGTAGAAATGGCAGTAAACCGTGACGGCTTTTTAAGACTCAGCCCATTCAGCGGCAGAGAAAGAGGTATTGCGCTTTATCATTTTTCCGGAGGAGATCACTGGCGGCAGTATACAGTCGGCAGTTTTATTTTTTATAACGAAAGGCCAATTGCTGTTCTTTACCTTGACGAACGTTTCTTAAATTCTAACATCTCGCCTCCCAGTCCCAGAACATTATCCTTCAATATGAATTCAAATGCGGTTTTTCCTGTTTCAATTCCAGCTCTTAAAGATTTTCCGGAAGATGAAGGCTGGAATATAGACGTACTTCGCGCGGGCGAAAACGGCTTAATGTTCTATAGAGCGGCAAGAAGAAGAGGCGGCACGCCTGTGGTTCGTATGTTCCGTTCTGCGGATCTTTCGGGCGCTGGCGAAGAAATACCCGTTGATGTGTTTTTTAATTCACTGCCCAGACAGCAGGTATTAGACGCTTCGCTGCTGCCGCCGCTGCCGGCAGGGTTTTTCTATACAGGTATCGGCAGGGTAGGCAATAGCCTGTTTGCCTCATGGGAAGAACAGGAAGATTACAGCATAGGCGCTGCCGGTTTTGTTGTGATAAAGCCTTAACATTTTTAATGATTTCTTTTATTATGATCATATGGAAAAGCTAAAAATATTAATTCCCAAGGGAAGAATTTATGATAATGTAAGCCGTCTTTTTTCTGAGGCAGGGTTTCCAATTTCTCTGGCGGACAGAACTTACCGTCCTGTAATGGGAGCTTCGTGGCTTGATGCGAAAATTATGAAGCCTCAAAACGTAGGCGAACTTTTGGAACTTGGAAGCCACGACGCAGGTTTTACCGGCATAGACTGGATAAAAGAGAGCGGCGCAGATGTCGAAGAAATACTCGATCTTGGTTTTGATAAAGTGCGCATTGTTGCTGCAGTTCCGCAGGATTACGATGAGGCAAAATTAAAATCCAAAAAACTAGTAGTTGCCACTGAATATGTAAATATTGCCGAAAGCTGGCTAAAAGCATCAGGTTATCAATACCGGATCCTCCGCACTTACGGCGCGACAGAAGTTTTTCCGCCGGATGATGCCGATATGATCATCGATAATACTTCTTCCGGTCAGACGCTCAAAGATAACGGTTTAAAGATAATCGGCACTTTGCTGGAATCATCTACCCGTTTTGTTGCTTCTCGTTCTGCTATTTCTAATACAGAAAAAAAGGGGCGCATAGAAGAACTTGCTATGCTGTTCCGCGCTGTTTTAGACGGACGTGATCGCGTAATGCTCGAAATGAATATCCCAAAAGAACAATTTGAATCCTTGGCGAGTCTTCCTGCTATGAGAAGCCCAACTGTCGCTCCGCTTTACGGTGATGCGGGTTATGCGGTTAAAATCGCCGTTAAAAAACATGAAGTTGTCGAAATTATTCCAAAACTTAAAAAACTCGGCGCTCTTGATATCGTGGAATATGATTTGCGAAAAGTAATGCAATAGCTGAATGGGAGGGAGAGAGGATGAGCCGAACTGCAGAAATAGAAAGAAAGACAAAAGAAACTGAAATATATATTAAATTAAATATTGACGGCGCTGGTGAAGCGGATGTTCAATATCCTATTGGGTTCATGTCTCACATGTTAAATACATTTGCGCGTCATGGTTTGTTTGATATCGAAGTGCGCGCAAAAGGCGACCTCGAAGTTGATCAGCACCATCTTATAGAAGACACAGGAATTGTTTTAGGGCAATGTTTTGCAAAAGCGCTTGGTGAAAAACGCGGTATCAGGCGAAACGGAAGCTGCGCCTTCCCAATGGATGAATGCCTTGCAAGAGCTGCAGTTGATTTTAGCGGGAGACCGTTTTTGTTTTTTGACGGACAGCTTTCGGCAGCGCCGATTATTTCTGTTTTACAAGACGGAACCGAACAAAAGTTTCAGACTGATGTGACCGAAGATTTTTGGCAGGGTTTTGTCTCCGCCGCCGGATGTAATCTGCATTTAGAGGTTCTCCGCGGCAGAAGCGATCATCATAAAGTTGAGGCGCTTTTTAAAGCGGCGGCAAGAGCATTACGCACCGCCTGCGAGATAGATTTACGCGCACAGCATGCAATACCCTCGACAAAAGGTGTATTAATATAATAAATAATTACCACGGAGGTCACAGAGTTTCACGGAGAAAAAGAAAAGATGTCGTATCGCAACTCCGTGTTACTCCGTGCCCTCTGTGGTTAGAATCTTTCTTTTGGAGAAAAAAATGAAAAGAATTATTCCGTGTTTGGATGTTGATGACGGCAAAGTCGTTAAAGGCGTTAAGTTCGAAGGTATAAAAGAAGTCGGAGATCCTGTAGAGCTTGCAAAAAAATATTGCGCCGACGGCGCGGATGAACTTGCGTTTTTGGATATCGGCGCTTCTGTTAAAAGCCGCGCGACATTAATAGAAGTTGTAAGAAAAGTTGCAAAAGAAGTTTCTGTACCATTTTGTGTTGGCGGCGGAATTCGCACTGTAGATGACGCTAGAGCCGTAATAGAAGCAGGTGTTTCTAAAGTTTCGGTTTGTTCGTCTGCGATTGCGCGGCCGGAACTGTTACGCGAACTAGCAGACGCCTTTGGAAGTAAATCTGTAATGCTCGCAATTGACGCAAAAAAAGTTGCAGATGTGAACGGCTCTCCGCGCTGGAACGCTTTTTCTAAAGGCGGCAAAGAAGACTCTGGAATCGATGCCATCGAATGGGCAGTTAAAGCCGTAGAGCTCGGAGCCGGAGAAATAATGGTTAACTCAATTGACGCTGACGGAACCTACACCGGTTATGATTTAGAACTCACCCGCAAAATCGCAAGTGCGGTATCTGTGCCGGTGATTGCATCCGGCGGTGCGGGAACACTCGAACAAATAGCAGAAGTTTTATTAAACACAGACGCAGACGCGGCTCTTGTCGCGTCGCTCTTACACTTTGATAAAACAACAGTGACAGAGATAAAAAAGTTTTTGGATAGTAAAGGCGTGAGTGTAAGGCGGTAAGCTGACAATTGCAGCTTGTTTACACCCACTCCCAGGGGTCTGCAAAGTTGTTCATAATAATATTGTCATCCCTAGGATAATCATAGGAAGTCCATGCTTCGTAGCTGTCTACAATCGCTTTGCAGTCTTCGTCCGATAAAGTTTGCATTAATTTATTACATTTTTCGATTATATTTTCTGGTTTGTTTGGAGCAAGCTTCACATATTCTTCGATTTTTCGCATAGAAGGAAAAAGAATCTCGTTTTCTATTAAAATTAAGCGGTAAAGATTGTAAATTATCCCGTCAGCTACGTGGTGGCGGAAAAATCCTTCGGGTTTACAGGCTGTCCAAAAATAACCGAAATACATTTTTAAAGTACAGTAAAATTTAAATTGTTTGGATAAAGCGTTTTGTTTTTGAAACACAGGGATTTTTTTTGCTAATTCTTCATAGATTGGGTCATCACAAAAAAGCGTAACAGCGCAGGAAAACATATTACGCATAGGCTCCGAACCGCTTTTTTCAATATTTATTAAATCTTTATATGTCATGTAATGAATATTAAAGTAACCGCCGTCATAAGTGCATTTGCCGTAGTAGACTTCTTCCAGTCCCTCATTGTTTTTTTTGTGGTCGTGGTATTCTTGTGATACGATTGCAACCCCGTCTATATCAGAATTGGGACGCGCAGTTCCCGTGGCAACAGAACCAATTAAAAACAGCGCTTTTATTTCTGTATTTTCACGGTAATGTTTAGTCATGTTTTTTATGGATTCTTTATGATGTTCCATCATTTGATGATCCATCATATGGTGTAAAAGCATACTTTACTCCTTCAGTTTGATTATTAATTATAACATTAATTGTTAAATAAAGAATGAACATAATTGATTATTTGCACTTCAAGAGAAATGGCTCCCTCGTCATTAACGACCTTGCCGTAAACTAATAGCGGCTGCTGATCAAAAAGAAGTTTATGGTATTTTTCATACACATCCGGAAACACAACAGTTTCGTATAAAGCTGTTTCATCTTCGAGGCTTAAAAAGCACATTGTTAACCCGTCTTTTGTCCAAACATCTTTTTGGGTAACCTGCCAGCCGATCATTTTTACATTTTGTCCAATGTAATCTTTAATATGAATAGCTTTAACTCTGCTTTTAACAGCAAGTACATCGTCTCTCCAAAGAGCCAATGGGTGTAAGTTTCTTAAAAATCCCATAGCATTATATTCTTCCCATAGATCACTCAATTGATCGCTTTCCGTGATAGGCGCTTTTTTAGAAGATATGTTATAGACAGGCGTTGTGTCGGAAGTAAATAAATCCGATTGTTCTTTTTTTACATTGCTATTGTTAGCGGCTAAAAGTTTCCTTGCTTGCATAGGTCTTGATAGACCCTCTGCGATACTGTCAAAAACACCGGCAGGGCAAAGAGCGATTATGTCATCACGACCGAGTTTAATTCTGCGTGAGAAGTCGTTTATGTTTTTATATACGCCGTTTTTTTTCCTGTCTTCTAAAATTGCATTTGCTCCCGAAACTGATAAACCTTTAATCGCCATAAGTCCGATAACTAATACATCATCCTTGCCGTAATAATGCCAATGAGATAAATTAACATCCGGGCCCTCGGTAAAAAGACGCATGCGGCGCGCTTCTGCAATATACGCATGAGGACGGTAAAATCCTCCCTGATTGGAAAGCACAGCTGCGATAAATGCTGCAGGATAATGAACACGCAAATATGCCGATTGAAAAGAAACCATGGCATAAGAAGCCGAATGAGGTTTGCAGAAAGAATAACCGTCAAACGATAACATCATTTCCCAAATTTTAGTTAATGTTTCTTCGTTTACATTATTTTTTCTGCAGCCTTCAAAAAACTGGTCTTTATAAACTGCCAATTTTGTGCCGCCCATTTTCTTCGCAATAACTTTTCGTAATTTATCTGCGTCAGTTTCATTAAAGCCTGCCAGGGCAACAGCCGTCTTTGATACATCCTCCTGATAACACAAAATGCCATAACTTTCGTTTAATATATTTTCGAGTCTGGGGTGTAATGGTTTCCATTTACCGCCTTTTAACCTTCGTACATATTCGTTTATAAACTTATTTGCGGCAGGTCTTATTATAGAAGAATGTATTACGATATGATCAAAATCTCCTCTATTGGTTTTTTTCTGCAGCTGCCGCATTGCAGGGCTTTCGATATAAAATACCCCGATACTGTCGCCGCACGCCAATGCTTCGATTGTAGGTTTATCATCAACAGGTTTCCATGTATGCTGATCAATCGTTATTCCCTGTTCTTCGATATTTGCGATAACGTCTCTTATCACCGCCAAACTCCGGTTACCGAGTAAATCAATCTTTACAAATCCTGCAGCTTCTGAACCTTCCTTTTCCCACGCCATAAGCGGATATCCCTCTGCCGATTTTTCAATTGGCACATAACGGCGTATCGGTTCTGGTGTAATAACAACACCGCCGCAGTGCATACTTATTACACGAGGTAAACCCTCTATTCTTTTTGCAATAGAAAAAATTTCCTGCCATAAGCTATCCTGCGGATAGCACGGCTCCTGAAACAAAGATTTGTCTCCCATTTGAAAAAGCCGTCTTTCTATCTGTGTAATTTCTGCGTCTCCAAAGCCGTAAGTCTTGGCAGTTTCCCGTAACGCAGATCTGTACCGGAACATATTATGGTTTGCGACTCTTGCGCAATAATCAGCGCCAAACTTTTCTATTACAGCTTTTATTAATTCGTCTCTTTCGTCCCAGGCAAAATCAATATCAATATCAGGGGGATCTGGACGAGAAGGATTTAAAAATCTTTCAAAATATAAATCGTGCCGTAAAGGATCAACGTTGGTAATTCCAAGTCCATAAGAAACTATCGATGCTGCTCCAGAGCCGCGGCCGCAAGTTCGTGACGCCATTTTAACAATGTCATCAATTACCAGAAAATACGGCGCAAAACCTTTTTTATTTATTATACTCAACTCATAATCTATACGGCCAATTTCCCTGTCGGCAAGTTCTCCGTATCGCAAAGAGTTTCCTTCGTAAACCCGCTTTTTTAATTCATCAGCTACACTAATATCTTCGATATTTTGTCCGTCAGTGTGATATTCGGGAAAAATCCAGCCGTCAAATAAATTATTATAAGTGCAAAGAGCCGCAATTTCGTTTGTACCTTTAATTGCTTCGGGCCAGGAAATTAAATAGCGGTGCAAGTCTTTGGAAGATTTTAAAATCCTGCCGGCATTTGCAGTATCGTCTTTTTCCAAATTACCCGTAGTTTTTAACAGTCGAATTGCGCATAACACTTTGTGAACAGAATAATCGTCTTTTTCTAGCATTAAAGAATCGTCTATAAAAGCAAGCGGTATATTAAGCTTGCGGCTTATGTCTACAGCTCTGCAATCAGTTGGAGTAATCGAAGCATATAACCGTTTAACTTTACAATTAAGGTTTTCCAGAATTTGCGTATCAGAAGAAACAAAAACAAGCCCAGATGATTGTTCAATTAAAAGTTGTATAGGGTTAAACCGCTCTTTATCTTTATTGCGTTCTGTAATTATTTCGCACAATCGGCAATAACCCTGTCTATTTTCGGCAAAACAATAAACTGCAGCATTAGCGCTGTCTCCGATAGTCAAACAAGCTCCGATAATCGGACGGATATTATTTTCCTTTGCCGCTTCTAAACTTGAATGGATTCCATATAAATTGTTTAAATCACAAATCGAAATTATTTTACAATCAAACGAAGCTAACTTTTCTATCAATTTTTCCGGCTTATGTACTCCATACAAAAGTGAGTAGGCAGAAACTGGTCCAAGGCGAATATTCAATTACTGCCTCCCGCTGTTATAAGTCGTTTCCCGTTTCCCAAATTCGAAGCAGTAAATACAAGGCCTCGCGTAATTTTTCCCATACCAAAGCGATTTTGAATTTTGTCTACTGCTTCCTGTATCTGCCTGTTTTTAATTTCCGTTTCCGGTTCGAATAATTCAGGTGCATAATCAAGCGGTATAAATTCTTCAAGAGACAAACCTATCGATCTAATCCTGATTCTCCTAACCGCAGTTTTTTTTAAAATTTTATATGCGGCTTCGGTAATATCACGATCCAAAACAAAAGGCTTCATACCTGCGGAAGGAGATCGTTTTTCCTGTCCTTCTGCAGTCATGCCATCGGCATAAAAAACAACCAAACGAATTAAAGCCGCTCCCAATTTATTACGCCGCATTTCAAAACCGCCAAACCCCGCAAGCCCTTCAATTGCTCCTCTAATCGCAATTTCGTCTATCACATCTTCGTTAAAATCAGCCTGTTGAGTTATTTTTTGTTTTCCGCTTCGATCGATTACAGGAGAGTTATCGATTCCCAGTGCCATTTCCCGCAAAGCGCCGCCATTTTTACCAAACAAAGACAAAGCCTCGCCGGCAGACAGATTGGCTATTTCCCCAATCTCCCGAATGCCAACAACCGCCGCAGTTTTTTGGAGTTTTGCTCCCATGCCCGGCAGCAGCCGTACAGCCTGATGTTGTAAAAATTCAGCTTCTGTTTCTGCCTGCACCTGTATAAGCCCCATTGGTCTGATTGCTCTTGTAGCAACTTTAGAAACCAGTTTATTGCAGGCAACCGCGGCGGCTGGTTTTATCCCAACCTGGTCAAGAATTGTGTTTAATATACGGCTTGAACAATCCATAGGGGAGCCAAAAATATTTTTTGTACCTGTAATATCAAGATATAAATTACCGGCTCTGTCATTTTCCCATAATGGCGCATAACGCTCGGCAATCTTTTCAAGCTCGGTATTCATTAGTTCGTAAGCGGGAATATCAGGAGATAGAATAATCAAATCGCTGATGCGCTTTTGGGCAGCCGTAAGCGTCATTCCCGGAGTAATGCCCTGTTTGATTGCTTCCGGTGAACAATCAAGCGTTACGTTCCGTCCGCCTGTTGCGCCTGCAATTACAAAGGGTCTGCCGCGCAAACTGATGTCTTTAACTTCTGCAACCGCAGCTTTAAAACCAATTATATTAAGGTGTGTGATTGTCCTTTCTTTCATTTATAATCCTTAATAACTTTTCCAGCGTTTGTGCATTGCGAACCGCTTTACCAAAAGGGTGATTATTAAAAAACACAAGTATCCGCCGGGCTTGTTGACAAATACGTTTTATCCGTGCTGCTAACGCTTCAATTTCATTATCAGAATAGAGATAGTCATATCGTGCATGATCATCCTTTCCCCACCACGCTTCTTTGTTACGGCCGTGCATACGGATATACGCAAGCGGAGCAGTAACAACATCCATAGTAGGCGGCAGTTTTGGCAATTCGGGCAGATCTACCGACACCAACGGAACTTCCCTGTTTTTCATTCCTTCGATAACTTTGGTAATACACCAGTCCGCAGTTCTAAACTCGACAGCTAACGGCACATCCTTAAAGTATTTTAAAAGACTGTCCAAATACCGCCTGTTATCATCGGTATAATGGAAGGAATAGGGAAACTGAAACAAGACAGCTTCCAGCCGTCCCGCTTTAAGCATAGGTTCTATAGCCTTAAGGTAGGTATTGGCTTCGTTCTGCCACAGCGAGGGATTTATCTCGTGGGTCAAAGTTTTATGGGCTTTAATGGCAAAAGTAAGTTTTTCGCCCCCATCTATCAGCATTTGAGACAGATTTTTGGCCTCGGGCATTTTGTAATAAGAGAAATTAAGCTCTACAGCAGGGAAGAGCTCCGAATAACAGCCCAAAAAGTCCTTCTGTTTTGTACCCTCGGGATACACGCACCCGACCCATTCGTTATAAGAGTACCCGCTTGTACCGATTAATATTTCCGCCATACATTAATACTACATATTTGTGTAGTAAATGTCAAGAGGTAATTTAGAAAAAGTTTTAAAAATATTTGAAATGATATACTATTTTATGTAAGATAATGTAAGTGAAACTGAATTCAAATGGAGATCGATATATGGAAAATAAAAATGGATTAATAATACGATTAGCAGATAAAAATGATATATTGTCTCTTTCTCGTCTTTATGAAGAATTCTTTAAATATAATAGTTTACAAGAACCTTTTTTAAACGCTGAAGCAGAAGAAAAAGGAGATTATCCTCAAAGTGTAATAGAAGGGACAACAGGTGATATTTTCGTTTCTGAAATTAATAATGATATTGTAGGATTTATTCATCTTGAAGAAGATAAAACAGACCCTTTTCCTTGTGTTGTTCAACATAGATTTACACGAATAATCGATTTATATTAAACCTGAATATAGAAAAAATGGAATAGGTAAACTATTAATAGAAGAGGCCAAAGAATGGTCAATAGAACGAAAACATGATTACTTGGAATTAATGGTTCTGGAAAACAACGAAATAGGTAAAAACTTTTATAAAAAAGAAAGTTTTGTTACAACATCAAATATAATGAGATATATTTTAAAATAGAATGGGAAGTATTTATGAAAAAGTTAGAATTAAATATTAATCATAGACTGGAAAAACAACTTGAGTTTATTATTGAAATTGATAAAGTTAAAAATATTTTTAGAAAAACAAAATTATTTGACGGAAATCGATTTGAAAATGATGCAGAACATTCTTGGACAATATGTATTATGGCCTTGTTGTTACAAGAATATTCCAATTTTTCTGTAAATATTGAGAAAGTAATTATAATGTTATTAATACATGATATTGTAGAAATAGATGCAGGTGACACATTTTTATATTCTTCCGAAAGAGGAAATGAGCAAAACAAAGAAAAAGAAGCGGCAGAAAGGATATTTGGATTACTGGAAAATGACCAAAAAGAATATTTTATTAATATATGGAATGAATTTGAAGAAAGAGAAACAAATGAAGCAAAATTCGCAGCAGTTTTTGATAGATTAGAACCAATGCTGCAAAATTATATTACCGAAGGATATACTTGGAAAAAACATAATATAACATTTGATATGGTTATCAAAAACAATGAACATATAAAAAATGGCTCAAAGGAAATCTGGGAATTTGCATTAAAATTATTGGATAAGGCTGTTGAGAAGGGATATTTAATAAAATATTAAATAAGCAAAAATGCTCATTGCCAAATGTTAAAAACATGTATAATATAGAATAATGAAAATTATTAAGGATATAACATATGTTACAAAATGAGTTTCCAATACTGGAATTTGATGAGGACAAAAATGCATTCATAAGACCTTCAAATTTAGTTCAGCCCATAGATGGTATATCAGAAAAATGTGTTTTATGTTTCTTTTCAGAAGTAATTGAAAAAATAATTAAGGAATATACACATAAAATAGTTTACACATTTAAATCAGAAGGAATAA
>Ga0123356_10000732_pt1 | contig 36146 bp, 35 predicted proteins | sample TergutEmb28metaG_2_FD_92546 | JGI IMG/M metagenome (GOLD analysis project Ga0123356, IMG submission 92546) | Embiratermes neotenicus P3 segment gut microbial communities from Petit-Saut dam, French Guiana - Emb289 P3 | ecosystem: Host-associated > Arthropoda: Insects > Digestive system > Gut ...
CTTTGCGGATGATGAGGTCACGAGCCTTACGCGCCGCCTCGCGGGCTTTGGAGACGGTGATACATTTTTCAATAATGCGTTTAGCATCTTCGGGATGTTCTTCTAGATAGAGGGCGAGGTCGTCGCCTACGGCGGTCTCAACAAAGCTCTTAATCTCAATATTGCCCAGTTTGCCCTTGGTCTGACCCTCAAACTGGGGATCAGAAAGCTTGACACTTACAACGGCCGTTAGTCCTTCGCGTACGTCATCACCTACTAGGTTTGGCTCTTCTTCCTTGAGCATCTTGTTTTTATGGGCGTAGTCGTTAAGGACGCGGGTGAGGGCGGAGCGGAAACCGGTAAGATGGGTGCCGCCGTCCATTGTATTTACGCAGTTGGCGAAGGTCAACGTGTTGTCTGAGTAGCCATCGTTATACTGAATGGCGACCTCGACTACTGTTGCATCAACCTGCTTTTTGATATAGATTGGGGAACTGTGGCGGAGGGTCTTGTTGCGGTTAAGCCGACGTACAAAACCCGTGATACCACCCTCAAAATAATAGCTGAGGTCGCGGTCGTTGCGACGATCACTGAACTCAATCTCTAGGCCACGATTTAGATAGGCAACCTCACGTAACCTCTCGGAGAGGATGTCGAAATCATAGTCCAGTTCGGTGAAGATCTGTCTATCGGCCAAGAAAGAAGTTGTCGTACCAGTGCCGATGGCCTCCCCAGTATCCTCTAGGGGCTTCATTGGTGCCCCGCGTTGATATTCCTGATACCACTTTCGGCCTTCACGGCGGATAGTGACCTCAGTACGCTCGGCCAAGGCGTTGACCACCGAGGCTCCCACGCCGTGCAAACCTCCGGATACCTGATAAGCCTTGCCGCCAAACTTGCCGCCCGCGTGGAGTACTGTCATGACTGTTTGTAGGGCGGAAACACCGGTGGTGGGGTGGATATCAACCGGGATGCCCCGCCCGTTATCCTCAACGGTGACCGAACTGTCGGCATTAATTGTAATAATAATCCGGTCGCAGTAGCCGGCCATAGCCTCGTCAACACTGTTGTAAACGATCTCGTATACCAAGTGGTGTAGGCCGCGTTGGTCGGTGGAGCCGATGTACATACCGGGGCGTTTGCGTACGGCCTCCAAGCCTTCCAATACCTGAATATCGGCGGCAGAATAATTGCTTTCCTTGCCGTTAAGAGACATAGTGTTTCTTTTCCTGTCTATGTAGCGTTATTAGAGGCTAACCGGGTTTGGCACAGGGAACAAAAGGCCTGAGTATGATGGCTGGACGATAAGTTTAGCTTCCATTAATATCTGTGTATTGTACCATGTCTTAGGCACAAAAACCAAAACCATAGATGCCCTTTGCCTTTATTGGTGGCCATGCCTGAATTATGGGTAAAACGAGCAATACTAGTGCGATTATCGGGGGCAAGGTCACTCGGCTTGTTGCCTCATAGCTGTGCCAGCACGGCTCTAACCTCTGGGTCGTCTGTGGCTTGGCGGTGCATATCCTCCAGCCCCTCAATAGTTGATAAGAAGGCATAGCCGTATTTAAGGATTTGTTGGACCAGTGCCGGCATACAGCCGAAATTGATGGCGGCTTTGGTGGGTATGAAATAAGGCACGTCATTTTGGGGTAAGAACTCAGCCTTCACGAGTTGGCTTTCTTTATGATCTGGGTGATCTGGTGTACAGTAGGCCGGGGGGCTAGTACTCACTACCCCGGCGCAGACGTAAGGGCGCACCTCGTAAATAGTACAGACGCTATCTAACAGGAATGGACACTGGTTGCGCAGGTCGGCGTAGGCAACAAGGTCATTATTAAAGGTCTGCCGGTCATCCTCTGTGGCGGTTCCGAAGAGCACCCTCTCTTGATTCTTGTCGATGTGGGATAGGGTAGCCCCCAAACTGTCTACATTGCCTTTCCAGCGGGGGTATTGCTGGAGGTAGTGTTGTAGGGCATCTTGGTGTTCATATAGGTAGTGGACGATGTTCTCGCTCTCTTGGAGATCGGCAAAGACATACACGTCACAACAATGACCACAACCCTTATGACAGGTAATAGTTTGTCCCATCTCTGTCGCGGCCTGACGGAGTCGGGTCTCGATTCCGGCGAGCCCATCCCTCTTGGCTGCGGCATAGGCCTTACAGAAGGCTAAGCGGCGTTGGCCGATCTCCCCTTTGTAGGCAATGGCCCGGTTTTTGGCAAAGAGATCTGGTGCCGGGGTGCGCAAGGCATTAAGACCGCAGCACTTTTTATACTTTTTCCCTGAGCCACATGGGCAGGGGGCGTTACGTTCTGGCATAGTATTCTCCGAGCGAGGTTATATTTTACACTATCTTTGGTAAAAATAACGTTGTCGCAGCGGTTTTTGCTACCGCGCCTGCTTTCCTGTATAATAAACCTTTGCATTCATAGGAGGTACTGTTTTGGCCAATACCAAGTCCGCTATTAAAGATATCCGGGTGGCCCGGACGCGCCAGAAGCGCAACAAATCAGCTCGCAGTGAGATTAAATCGGTAGTCCGCCAGGCCCGGGAAGCCGTGGCCGGTGAGGACAAAGAAGCCGCAGCTTTGGCCCTTCGCGCGGCAGAAAGCCAACTCGATCGCGCTGCCGACAAGGGTATTATGCACCCGAACGCTGTTGCACGTCGCAAGAGTCGTCTCGCTAAAAAGCTGAACAAAGCCAATACGCCAGAGACGGCGTAGTCAACAACATCGGTTAAATCATAAGCCAAGGGCTTTCGGAAATGAGCCCTTGGCTTTGTCGTTATTGTAGGGAGGGCGGACAAAGTAGCCCCCGTAATTGACAGTACTCATTGATATTTATATTATGAAACATATGTTCTCCGAAGAGAAGGCAACAAGGGCAGGGCGCCAGTCCCGTCATGATTGCAATACTGGTCTTACCCAGCGCCAGCAAGGCATTATTGAGTTCGTTGACCGCTTTGTGCGGATCTACGGTTACCCGCCCAGTGTTCGTGACATTGTGGCTGGTTGTAGCCTTAGTTCGACCTCGGTTGCTGACTACAACCTCAAAATCCTCGAGAAAAAAGGCTTTATCAATCGCCAGCGTGGTATCTCGCGTGGTATTGGACTTGCTGCTGACGTTCGCACTGAGGTGCCGATTATTGGCACTATTGCCGCTGGTCAACCCATCCCTGTACCGGACCAGGAAACCTGGGATGTGACGGGGACTGCGGAGCGATTACAGGTGCCGTCGCAGATGCTTCAGGGTCGGCAAGGGGTGTATGCCTTACGCGTGAAAGGGCAGTCTATGATTGATGCCCTTATTAGCGATGGCGATATCGTCCTGATGCAGTTTATTAACAGTGTGGAAAACGGGGCCTTGGCAGCGGTTTGGCTCAAGAATGAGCATGAGGCTACCCTTAAGAAATTCTACGCGGAGCGTGGCCGGGTAAGGCTCCAGCCGGCCAACAGCGCGATGAGGCCTATCTATACCACAGCGGCCAATGCCACTGTGCAGGGGCGGGTAATTGGCGTTATACGCAAACTAGGGTGATAACCGATAGGGGGTTGTACCCCATTGTACCCCCCAATCCCACTATACCTGTTAAAGCGGGATGCTTGAGTGTTTACAGGGCGGGTTGCGCTGATCTTTGTGTCGTAACATATCAAGGGCCCTGATTATTTTGGGGCGCGACTCGGCGGGGTCAATTACGTCGTCAATGTAGCCTCGCGCTGCTGCGATATAGGGGTTGTTGAACCTCTCCTCATACTCACGGATAAGCCTGTCACGCACCAGAGCCGGGTTGGTGGCGGTGGCAATAGTCCGGCGCGAGGTAATATTTACTGCCCCCGATGCCCCCATGACGGCAATCTCGGCCCCTGGCCAGGCGAGGTTAATATCGCCCCGGAGATGCTTGGAGCTCATCACGATGTATGCCCCGCCGTAGGCCTTGCGTAAAATGACCGAGACCTTAGGGACGGTGGCTTCGGCATAAGCAAAGATGAGTTTGGCACCGTGGCGAATAATGCCGTGGCGTTCCTGATCTGAGCCCGGCAGGAAGCCCGGGGAATCAACTAGGCTTACCAAGGGGATGTTAAAGGCATCGCAGTAACGGATGAAGCGGGCAGCCTTGTCTGCTGCGTTGATATCGATTACCCCGGCAAGCTCTGAGGGCTGCTGTCCCACTATACCTACGGTGTGGCCATCCAGTCTGGCGAAGCCCACCAGAATATTAGGTGCATAGCGTCGGTGGACCTCCAGAAAGTCGGACTGGTCCACAATACTTGCGATGACCTGTTTCATATCGTATGGCTGGTTTGGGGGATCTGGGATAATAGTGCGCAGGGTATTGTCGGTGCGCCCTGGGTCATCGCCTAATGGGTGATACGGGGGTTTCTCCCGCCAGCTTTGGGGTAAGAAAGACAACAGGCGGCGCACCTCGCGGTAGCACCCCTCCTCGGTATTATTTGTGAAGTGGGCGACCCCGCTCTGATCGGCGTGGACAAAGCCCCCCCCGAGATCCTGATGGCTAATCTCTTCGTGGGTTGCAGCCTTGACGGCATTGGGACCGGCGATATACATCTGGCCGATACCCTCTACCATAAAAGTGAAATCTGTAATGGCGGGTCCGTAGACGGCACCGCCAGCCGAAGGGCCGGCAATTATAGAGATTTGCGGCACGACGCCGGAGGCAAGGGCGTGGGCGCAGAGTATATTACCTACCCCGGCCAGGCCCACGACGCCTTCTTGGATGCGTGCCCCCCCTGAGTCAACGATGGCGATTACGGGGGCGAGGTTTTCTGTGGCCAACTGCATGAGCCGGCTTACCTTTAACCCTACTACCTCTGAAATAGAGCCGCCATGAATAGTGAAATCTTGGGCAAAGATAAATACCCTACGCCCGTCTATTTTACCGGTACCGGTGATTACGGCATCACCTGGGTATTCTTCTTTGTCTAAGTCATCCTCGTTGGTGTGGGGGAGGATAAAGGCCCCAAACTCCTCAAAGCTGTCTTTGTCTAAGAGGATGTCCAAGCGTTCTCGCGCCGTAAGCTTACCACCCTCATGCTGGGCTTGTTGGCGTTTTTCGCCGCCACCCGCAAGGGCACGTTTCCTAAGTTCACAAAGACGTTCCAAGTTGTTGGGGGTAGGGGAAGTATCAAAGTCCACAGCTACTCTTTTTGCTAAATGGTATGAGCAATATCATAACATAAACAAACGGGGGTAACGAGGCGGCCTAAGGGAAATATATGGCGAAAGCGTCATTCGCCGATGGGTGTCTTGGGGGTAGTGGCGCTATTTTTTTAGGGCCAACTTGATCCGTCTCTGTGCTGAGCCTATGACTACGCGGTCGGTGGTGAAGATCCGTACTGTTATGGCAACCATTACCCCGGTGAAAGCTATGGAATAGATAATACCGGCAATAACTAATGGATAGTTGCCCGACATAAGGGCTTTCATGGCCATCATGGGGTGGGAGAAAGGAATGGCGAAAATAATTACCTTAAGAACGGGAGTCATAGTGTTGAAGTCCATAAACATCGTAACCATCATGGGTAACATAGCCAAGCCGATGATAGGGAAGGTCAGGCTTTGGGCCTGACGATAACTTGATGCAAAGGTGCCCAAGATTATGGCCAAACAGAGTCCGGCGAGAAGGGCAGCAAATACTGTGAGGCCGATGAGTACGTAGTCTAAAGCCCCCAACTCTAGGGCGGTTATGTTTCCCATGGAGCCACTGAGGGAGTTGAAATAGTTGAAAAAACCCACCATATAGATAAGCCCTAGGGCGAGGCCTGCTATCGCGGAGCCGATGATTTTGCTGAGGATGATGTGGCTACGCCGGATGGGCATACTCAGGAGGGTCTCTAGGGTGCGGTTTTCCTTCTCCATGCCCATTGAGGAGATTACCGAGGTTGAGCCCATGATTACCAGCATAATAATGGCGATCGGGATTACCATGGTGCGGGTACTGATGAGGGCGTTTATCTCACCCGGGGTGAGGCCATCAATGGTGTTACCGTTGAACTCGGTGGTATGGTTAACGAGAGCCGGATCGAACACGATATCCGGATTTAAGGAGCTGTTGTTGTTAATCATCTGGCGGGAAATCCCTTGCAGGGCGACACCAAGTAGGGAGTCTATTACTGCCCCGGGTATGGTGTCGGTAATACCTGCGCCTTGCATAAGCCAGAGTACGGAGATCTTTGCTTGGTGACCGTTGGCGATACTCTGACTGAAATCCCCTGGGATGGCGATGAGGGCCACGCCGTCGTTGGCGATAAGGGTTGCGCGGGCCTCCTCGTGCGAGGGCCCGTTGTAAACGACATTGGCATTTTCACTAATGGAGGCAATAACGATAGCGGCGTATTGTCCACCATCGTGATTTTCCACTGCCACAACTGTTGTGCCTTCAATGATGCTAGTAGTAATCTCTTCTTGGGCACTGGAGATAAAATTCCCAATAAAAGAGAAGAGACCGGCCATGACCACCATGGCAATAATGGTGGAGCGGGTCAGCATCTCCTTGACTTCTTTGCGAATGAGGGTGGTCAGCATAACTCTATACCCCTGGGGCGGCACTGTTTGCCAGCACCCTCATAAAGACCTCTTCGATATCGGTGGCTTGATAACGCACTTTAAGGTCTTGAGGGGTGCCGGAGGCCACGATGCGCCCATCGTAGATCAGGGCAACGCGGTTGCACATTAGCTCGACCTCAAGCATATTATGCGATGATAACAAAACAGTCATGCCTTCTTTGGCGGCATCCTGAATAGTACGGCGAACCTCACGCGCATTCACAACGTCAAGGCCCGAACTGGGCTCATCCAAAATGGCGAGTTGGGGTAATGTCATAAGGGCTCGTCCGATGAGCAGGCGGCGTGTCATGCCCTTGGAGTAGGTGTCTATTCTGTCGTTGATACGTTCGCCTAGGTTGGCGATGGCAACCCCGCGTGCCACAATATCTGAGGGTTTCTCTTTATGGGCGAAGAAGGCGGCCACAAAATTGAGGTATTCGCGTCCTTTTAGGTGTTTGTAGGCCCCGGCATCCTCGGGGAGATAGCTCAAGATACGTCTTACTTCGCTTGCGTCTTGGGGGAGATTAAGCCCCAGCACACTAACCTCTCCGGATTGAATCTGCAAAAGGGTTGCAATAGTGCGCAAGGTGGTCGTTTTGCCAGCCCCGTTTGAGCCGATTAACCCAAAGACCTCGCCCTTTTCAACCTCAAAGGACAGGTTATTTAAGATCTGCTTGTGACCTAAGCTCTTTACGAGGTTTTTTACAACAAGGGCGGACATATTGCAGGGATATTATTATACGATGACAGTTTTGTCAACAGCGGCACTTAGCCGAGGCTTGCACTAAGTGCCATAGACGACCGCTGCCCCGTTCCACAGGATGTGGATAAGCAAGGGGCTCCAGAGGGAGTCTGTCCTATGGCGTACAATGCCTAAAATAATACCCATAACGAAGATTTGTACAATGCCAAAAATGTTGTATTGAAGGTGCAGCATTGCCCAGAGAGCCGAGGTAATGATAATTGTGGCAACAGGGCCTATCCGTGAGGCACGCATTCCTACGAACAGGAAGCCGCGGAAAAAGACCTCCTCAAATAGGGGGGCGGCAAACACTATGGCAAGCACAAAGAGGGGTAGGGGACCGCTGTGACGGTAAAGCTCGGTGTTGAAGTCCGCACTGCCATCATTGCCCAAATAGCTGCTAACAACAAGGACTGTTGCAAGCATGGCAATGAAAAGTAATACGAGCCACATGATTGTCTTCAGTTTTAGGGGATAGATACCCAAGTAGTCGGCGCTTGAGATCCCCCCTCGAACGCGAATAAAAACGATGACTAACAGCAGCCCTACTGCGGCCGAAACAATAGTGGCCAATGAAAGGGTAAGGCCATTTACAATGAGGTTCTCTAGGCCCTGTTGGATACTTGCCCCGCTGGATATCTGAAGTATAAAAGCAACTAACGAGACCAAAAACTGCGCAGCGCTATAGGCAATAAAAATAACTGCCGAGAAGCCAACTGTGGGCCAGAAGCCCCAGATGCGCTTTGGGGGTATCGTGGACGGGAAAGACGTGGTTAATTCCATGGCCTGATTATAGCAAAGTGTGAGGTCTTGTTTCTCGTGATGGCGGGGTGCTCATGGCGAGATCTTCTGTTAATTATTCCTGCTTTGGTTATGAACAACACCCATGCCAAGTGGGGGGGGGCTTGGCATGGGTGGGATGTACGCCTATCGTTTTTCTAAATAACACCTGTAAAGTTAGCTATGACTGGGGCGAGTACGAGGGCAATAATAGAGGCCAGTTTGATCACGTTGTTGAGGGATGGCCCGGCTGTATCCTTCATGGGGTCGCCAACGGTATCGCCAATAACTGCCGCACGGTGGGCATCGGATCCCTTACCGCCCAAAACCCCGGTCTCGATCAGTTTTTTGGCATTATCCCAAGCACCGCCTGCGTTGGAGAAAGTTACGGCCAAGACAAGACCTGTGATAGTGGCACCGGCGAGGAATCCTCCTAGGCCTGCCGGACCAATGAGCCAGCCAACAACTATCGGCGACAGAATAGTAATAAGACAAGGAGCAATCATCTTGCTGATGGCATCTCGGGTACAGATGTCTACACAATGGGCGTAATCTGGTTTACCGGTGCCCTCCATAATCCCTGCGATCTCCTTGAATTGGCGGCGAACCTCGTTCACAATACCATAAGCTGTCTTTCCAACGGCACTGAGCGCGAGAGACGAAAAAATGGCAGGTAATGCCGCGCCTAAGAAAAAGCCGGAGATAACATGGGCATCCAAAATGGAGAGGTCGCTGGCCTTAAGGCCAACGGCATTAGTGTATGCCAAGAGCAAAGCCAGGGCCGTGAGGGCCGCTGAGCCAATGGCAAAACCCTTACCTGTGGCGGCCGTGGTATTGCCTAGGGCGTCCAAAGTGTCGGTGCGGTGGCGGATATCGCGTGGCAGACCAGCCATTTCTACAAGGCCACCGGCATTGTCAGCAACAGGACCGTAGGCGTCTGTTGCGTTCTGAATACCCAGGGTGGCAAGCATGCCGATGCCGGCAACAGCCACGCCGTACACGTCAGCGAACTTATAGGACACAATAATCGCAATAGCCACGATGATGATTGAAGGCACAGTACTCATTAGGCCGGAAGCAAAGCCACTGATAATGTTGGTACCAGCCCCTGTCTCTGAGGCTTTGGCGATGCCTCGCACTGGTTTGTAGGTATAGGAGGTGAAGAAGTTGGTGGTCTCACCAATAAGTATGCCGGCCACGAGGCCAGCCAAAATGGCCCAAAATATACCGATGTCGGAATGGGTGAGTTCTACAATGAGGAATGCTGCCCCGGCGGCCAGGACAGAGGCCACCCAAGTGCCACGACGCAAGGAGTTTTGCAAAGAGTGCATAGTGGGCTTCTTACCTGCGCGAATAGTGAAGATGCCGATGATGGAAGCGACTGTGCCGGTGGCGGCAATGAGCAAAGGGATTACCCATGCGATATGCTGGTCGGGTACGAGATTTTTGCTCAGGGCGGGTGAAAAAACTGCAATAGTGCCTAAGGTGATTGTTGCAATTATGGCATCCACATAAGACTCGTAGAGATCGGCTCCCATACCAGCCACGTCGCCAACATTATCGCCAACAAAATCGGCAATGACGGCGGCATTGCGCGGATCATCCTCAGGAATACCCTTTTCGACCTTTCCAACAAGATCGGCCCCCACGTCGGCTGCCTTGGTGTAAATGCCGCCGCCCACACGGGCGAATACAGATACTACGGCAACACCAAAACCGAAAGCAGGGATGATTTTAAGAAAATCCGGGCTGTTTTGAAAGATAAAGAAAACAATACACAGGCCAACAACACTGATACCGACCACCGAGAGCCCCATGACCGCCCCAGCACGGAAAGAGACCTTAAAACCATGGTCAAGGCTCTCCTCTGCTGCTGTTGCGGTGCGGGAGTTTGCGCGGATTGCAATGATCATGCCGATGTAACCTGCGAGTGCCGAGGTTATTGCGCCGAATATGAATGTTGCGGCAACCGCCCATCCTAGGGCTGGAATGATACCCAGTATTATGCCGATGATAACTACGAAGATGCCAAGGGTACGGTATTCGCGTCTTATGAAAGTGAGTGCCCCGAGCCTAATACTGGCCGAAATTTCGCGTATCTTGGCGTGGCCCTCTGGCTGTCTTAGGACGTAGATTGCAAAGATTGCGGCAACAACCAGCCCGGATACTCCGCATATGAGCGCGATAAAAACCTCGTTCATAATTAACCCTCCTGCAGGTCCGCAATGGCGGACCTGTTTATGCGCCGTATCCGGCTGCACGGCCTAAGTATATCTTTTGTCGCTGGCATATGCAAGTCGCCACCTATAGCAAAAAGGGAGGCACGTGCCTCCCTTTTTGCTAAAAACCTTGGAAATGGGGGCCTAAGCCCTTGTTTTAATCGCTGTCATCGCGTCCAAAGGTGATTTGGCGGCGGGAGTACCAGAGGGAGACGATGATAATAAGCATACCAACGGCTATAACGGTAATGGATAGGGCGTCAAAACCGCGATCCTCAAACCTGCCACCAACAGAGACAACCATGAGCGAGGCGGCCAACACCGAGACTAGGTTAATAACCTTAATCAGCGGGTTAAGGGCTGGGCCGGCGGTGTCCTTCAGGGGATCGCCAACGGTGTCACCCACGACGCTGGCTTTATGGGCATCGCTACCCTTACCGCCGTGTAGTCCATCTTCAATAGTCTTCTTAGCATTGTCCCAAGCCCCGCCGGCATTCGACATAAAGACGGCAAGGAGTTGTCCGACGAGGATGACCCCGGCCAAAAAGCCTGCCAAGGCCTCTAGTCCGAAAAGGAAGCCGATGACAATAGGGGAGATAATGGCTAACAGGGCTGGGGTAAGGAGCTCTTTCTGCGCTGCACTGGTGCAGATGTCCACGACGCGTCCGTAGTTAGGTTCGGCAGTTCCTTCCCATAGACCCTTGATGTGTTTGAACTGGTAGCGCACCTCATTCACAATATAGTAGGCAGCGCGCCCCACGGCGTTAATGGTAAGTGATGAGAAGAGCATAGGGATTGCTCCGCCTATAAGGAAGCACACGAAGACTTTCCATTGGATAAGGTTAATAGTCTCCAGTTGGAAATCAGCATAGAAAGCGGCGAAGAGGGCAACGGCGGCAAGTACGGCCGAGGCGATTGCAATGCCCTTGGTGATAGCCTTAGTGGTGTTACCCACTGCATCAAGGTCGGCTAGGGTCTGGCGAGCCTTGGGTTCAAGTCCAGCCATTTCGCCGATACCGTTGGCGTTATCTGATACCGGGCCGAAAGCATCCATTGAAATGTTATTCCCAGTAAGGGTAAGCTGTCCGATGCCGCATAAGGCCACGCCGTAGAAGATATAGAGGATAGTCCCACTTTCGTTGCCCCAAATAACAGCCGAGGCGATAATGGACAGGGCGATGACGATAATTGACACCACTGACGATTCATAACCAAAACCCAAACCGGAAAGGATAGTTGTGGCCGCACCGGTCTTGGTGTTCTGGGCGACTTCTTTTACCGGTTTCTTATCGGTGCCGGTATAGTAGTCGGTGATGTAGTTGATGGCGATAGCAAGCAGGACGCCCACTGAGGTCGCCCAGAAGAAGCGCCAGTCACGACAGTAGAAATAGGCAAAGACGGCAAAGGAGGCAACTGACATCGCAGCGGCAAGCCAATACCCGCGATGGATGGCCTTCATGGCGTTCTCGCCGTCGCGTAATGCGCGTACTGAGTAGGTTGAGATAATGGATGAGAAAACGCCGGCAGCGCGTACAAGTAAGGGGAAGATGATCCAGCAAAGCTCGCCGGTAATGTTGGTGATCAGTAAGCCTAGAATCATGGCCGAGACGATGGTAACTTCGTATGACTCGAAGATGTCGGAGGCCATACCGGCACAGTCGCCCACGTTGTCTCCGACGAGATCGGCAATAACGGCGGCATTGCGCGGATCATCCTCGGGAATACCCTTCTCGACCTTTCCAACAAGGTCGGCCCCTACGTCGGCTGCTTTGGTGTAAATGCCACCGCCCACACGCATAAAGAGGGCGAGCAGGGTACCGCCGAAACCGAAGCCTATGAGAACAATAGGGGCATCCTTAAAGAAAATGAGGAAAATTAGGGTGCCGCCGAGCAGACCCAAACCATCGGTTAGCATACCGGTAATTGTGCCGGTACGATAAGCGATCTGGAGGGCCTTGGCGAAGCTTGAGCGTGCGGCCTGGGCCACGCGGACGTTGCCACGGAGGGCCATGTTCATGCCGATGTAGCCTACGAGGGCCGAGAAAAGTGCCCCCATGAGGAAGCCGGAGGCACGCCCGAGGCCAATTAACCACGCGGGGTTGTCGTAGGCCGAGGTGTCACTGGCAAACCAGCCGGTGACAAAGACGAAGATAGCGAGGACAATGACAAGTAAGAGAATGGTGCGGAACTGACGCAAGAGATAGGCATTGCCGCCTTTGCGTATAGCCCCTGCGATGTGTTTCATTTTCTCCGTGCCTTCTGGCTCACGAAGAATCTGTCGGGTGAGCAACCACGCATAGAGGAGGCCAATGACGGCGATGACAATAACGCCGATAAGGGCCACTTTCTCAAAGGTGGAGGCTACCCTGAAGCCTTCTAATAGGGTAATATTCACTTTCCCTCTCCTGATAATCTCCTTATAATAAGCTAATAAGCCTTGCTTAGCTAGCGCCAAATTGTAATAGGCGCAGGTGTTTCTGTCAACCCGCCTGCCTGATGGTATAGGGTTTTTGCAGTCCAACGCAGGTTGCGTCATATTTTGGGCGTTATGGGTTTGATGGGGGTAATGGCTGTTGACGCCAACATCCCCCCGCGCTATCCTAGGGCTTAGCATGATAGGAACTGTCTATCTGGTGGGCATTGGACCCGGGAGGGTTGATTATCTTACCCCGGAAGCGCGGACTGTATTGAGGGGGGTAAGTGTTGTCATAGGTCACGGCAGTTGCCTGCAGCCCTTGAGGCGTATTATCAAGGGTAAAGAAATCCTAACCCCCGATCACAACCCGCTGGAGCGTGCACGTTTAGCAACAGTTTGTGCTGGCGAGGGACGCGACGTTGCTATCGTAAGTGCTGGTCACCCCGGTATCTATGCCATTGCCAGTACTTTCTATTGTTTTCTCAGGGATAATGACCTTAATATCCCAGTTGTGGTTATCCCGGGCTTGACGCTGGGAGACTACGCCGCTGCCAAGTTGGGTTCGCCCCTTGGGGCCAACCACGCCGTTATTTCTTTGGCTGACCGTGCCTGTTCTTGGCGGGATATCAAGGCGGACCTCTCGGTGGCCCTCGCGGCGGACTTTGTTATCGTAATATACAACCCGCGGGGCAAGATGGGGGCAAACCGCCTAAAACAGGCACTGGCACTAATCCTTATGGTGCGCCCACCAGAGACACCGGTGGGACTGGTGACGGATGCGGCCTACTGTCGGGAAAAGGTCAGTACATTGCCTCTTGTCGCCTTGGATAGCAAAGAAGTTACAATCAATACCCTGCTGGTCATTGGTAACAGTACGAGTTTTATTTATAAAGGTAAAATGATTACCCCTCGTGCCTATAAGCCAGGGATAGGGTATTAGCTAAAGAAAAAAGATAAGGGCTATCCGGTTTCTGTTTTGACAAACCGGATAGCCCTACTTCTTGTGATTTGGCAGTATAGCCTTATTAGGGTTGTATTCCTACCGGTCAGGCGTCGCTTTGTTTGTCTCCAGTGCCTCAACGATAGGATCGAGTTTCTTGAAGTCGTAGCCAACGTAGATAATGCGGAGGAAGGGCCCTGCCGGGGGTGGTGCCAACTCGGAGTTGGTTTGGGGGGTGACCATGGGATCATCATCGGTGACGGCACTGTTGGGGTCTGGTGGTGTCTGCTCAGTTGATGCTGAGGGGGCAACCGGTGGTTTGGGGGCTATTTCGTCGTATGCCTCCGCTGGGGGGGCGGTGCGGCAGACAATAAAACACCCCAAGCGTGGTTGGAGTGCGGCGATGTGACGCCGGGCGTTCTCAAGCCCCCCTTTCTCATACCAGCCATCCTCTTCCTCGATTTCTACAATGATGTCGGGGCGTGCCACCCAAGCGAAGTCGGCCACAAGGTGTAGCATCTCGGTATCGTCGGCAGTGTAAACTAAAAGATCTGGCCAAAGACGTGCCCGGCCAAATTCCTTGATCAAGCTATTAATCTCAAGCCATTCCACATTCTCGCTTTTATTCCGGGCGCGCCAATGGGCTTCGGTGAAATCGGTATGAATGGAGGCGTAACGTCCTAGACGCTTGGTATGGAAGAGGGTGCGAGGGACAATGAAAGTGGTAATAGAACTGCCTTCAAAGGTTATCTTCTTTGATTCAGTAATTTCATCTACCGGCTCTTCGCGCATACCAGGGGTTGGTGAGCCCTCGCCGACCTCGGAATCGGTGTGAAAGTCGCGGCAACTGACGTGATAGTTCTTGTCTGGTTGCATGAGGGTTCGCAGGCCCAGTGCCACCCAGCACTCGTATCCGTGGCGGAAATAATCATCATTGGTTTCATCTATAAGCCGAAGGGAGTTCTTTGAAAAAGCCTGTTCGGTGAGTTTACCGCGAATAAGATCAAAAACAGGGTCAAAGAGGGAGCGCATGAGGCCGTTAATGGGATCTTGTAAAAACCAGTTGACGGCGGCACGGACGCTTATAGCCTCTATGTCACCTGTGGCGATGGCCTCTTTGTAAATCCGGGCGAACTCCTTCGAAAGTTCGTAGCCTTTCTCAAGCGAGGATGGAAAGTTGTCTTTCAGAAAGTCCGTGCGGACGATGTCAAATAGGCGATAAAACTCCGGGCGTACGTCGCCGGGAATGGCGATACAGGTATCCGAGATGTCGATGGAAGGGTTATCCTTGATAAATCCCTGAAGCTGAGCGAATGAATCTTGCCAGGTATTGGCCATATTTATTTTCCTCCTGTAATAGACTCGCAGGGCTTTAAGGGCAAGCCACCTATTTTATTATATGTATCGGGGGAAGATTTGCAAGGCATAATGCTACACATGTTGGTCTTATTGGCATACTCTCTTAGTCTTGACAACTTTAAGTCGTTGGGCTCATGGCAGTGTGCGGCGGATTTGGATCATCTCGCCGAGGATGCTGACGGCAATCTCTTCCGGTGTCTGGGCACGAATTGGGAGGCCAATGGGGGCGTGTACCCGGGAGATGTCGTCTGTTGTAAACCCCTTGATTTGGAGGTGGCTGAAGACGGCCGCGTTCTTACTTTTGCTGCCGATCATGCCGATATATTTGGCAGGGGTCTTTAAGGCATTTTCCAGAACAACCTCGTCGCCAGCATGTCCGTGGGTGACGATTACGATAAAACTGCCCGAGGAGACCACGATCTTGTCGAAAGCGGTCTTAAAATCGGAAACGATAACCTCAGATGCCTCGGGGAAGCGCTCGGTGGTGGCAAATTCGGGGCGGTCGTCTATGACAATCACCTTAAAATCGGTGAGTATGGCCATTCTGGCGAGGGGAATGCAAATGTGGCCGGCGCCAAAAATAAAGAGACGGGGTGCCCCTGTGATTGGCTCAATGAAGACCTCAGTATCGCCGCCGCAAAGCATACCCAACTCACCATTGGGGTTTAGGCGATAAGCTAGCTTGGTGGCCTTGCCGGTTTTGATGACTCCTAGGGCCTCTTGGATGACCCGTTTCTCAACGTTGCCTCCGCCCACTGTGCCTAAAATGCTCCCGTTGTCATAGACTAGCATTTTGGCCCCCTCCTCGCGGGGGGTGGAGCCCTCGACGGAGATTACTGTGGCAACGGCGGCATCCTCGCCAAGTTCGGCGAGGCGGACTATCTCGCGGTAGATATCGTGGTACATATTTCCTCCTTTATGAGCACTTCTACGTGCTTTTGCATGGCGGTTTGCACATCAAAGACGTCGCGGATGCGGCGATAACTGTAGGTTACACCTCGTAAGCAATAATACCTAAAAGCCCTGGTCCGGTATGTACACCCAAGACCGGACTTACTGGCATAAGCGAGTCTTCTTTCACGTTTAGCATGCCTTTGATGGTGGCGAGCAGGTCGCGACCTTCTTGCTCGGCTGCACCATGTACAACGGCAATGTTGACAAGCCTTTGGCCAAACCGATCCAAAAAGGCTTTCAGCATCAGTTCCAGCGCTCGCTTGTATCCGCGTGCTTTTGCCAACGATTGATAAACACCTTGGTCGTTGACATAGATAACAGGCTTTATCTGCAATATCTTACCAACAACACCCTCAACCAAACCAATGCGGCCACCTGCTCGCAGGTAGTCGAGGGTCTGTACGATGAAAGCCCCCAGACTGTGACTCCGCATATGTATTACTTCTTCTATTGCTTTATCCAGATCCACACCCTTTTCCAGTTTACGTGCGCATTCAAGCGCCATGAAGCCTTCCTGGTAGGATAACGAAAGGGTATCCACGAGACGTATGTTCAGCTTGTTTTCAAACTGTTGTACCATAATGCGCATAGCATCGTAAGTACCAGATAGACCGGATGAAACACAAAAATGAACAACGTCAGTTACCCCTTCGCGAATAAGCTGTTCATAGATTTCTGAAACATCCTTAAGGGATGGCAAAGAGGTTTTCGGGATTTCAGTCGGCAGATTTGCATATACTTTTTCGGAGGATATGTCTTGGCGATCACGATACTCTGCCGCATGATATACGATGCGCAAGGAAATCATACGCATATCGTATTGACGCAACACCTCATCTGGGAGATCGCAGGCACTATCTACCACAATTGCTATTTTCGATGTCATTATAACCTCTCTTTTTATGATATCCACTTTCTATTATTTCAGAAGAATTAACTGGTATTTATTAGTTGCCACAGGGATTAGTCTTTGTATGCACCATGCCTGCCTCCGGGAAAACCACAGTCAGGTGGTAATCCGGACGCCGGACCTCGCCGAAGACGACCCTATCAATATACTTATGGCGACGGCGCAGGATATCGGCGGCTAGGGTTTCTGCCTGTTGGACTTGGTCTTCACCGGCTTTGTTAATGAAGGGGATGATACGTACCAAGGGTGAGTGTTGGATAATGCCTTCCGGGTGGGTGAGTAGTAATGACACTGCCTCCGATGTAATTTCCTCTCCCTCTTTGAGTCCGGTAAGGCGGGAGATATACTCTATGCGGAAAGCATTCTCTGCGAGCAGGGGTTGGCCAACAGCTTCTATACCTACAATAGCGACAACCAAAGTGGTGCTTGTTGGGAAGACCGGCTCGGTAGGGTTGGGGGCTTTGAGTGGTCGACACCCGGCCCCGTCGGCCTCGTTTATGATGTAGTCCGCAAGCCCCAGTCTGTGCAGATAATCCATTGTTTCGGGTAAGAGACCCTTAAGCTTGTCGGCGTCGGGGTAGGCGCGGGCCAGGGTGATGTGGCGGTGATTCCCAATGGCTTCCTTGGCTTGGATGGCGAGGGCCTCTGCATCATTTTCTAAGATAACCAACCCCGACTCCTCTGGCGAGGGTGATAAGATGCGGGTAGTTGTCGTGCTGATAACCCTCTTTCCCCCAGCTGCGAGTTCTTGTGCCAAACGAAACATTAGGCTGGTTTTACCGCCCCCGCCAACAAGGCTCACCAGTTCTCCTTGATGGAGACCGAGCGCTTGGGCGAGGCTATTGGTGTGGATAAAAGAAAGATTATTAGACATAACGCTGCTACCGAAACACAATTACGAACAATCAGGCCTTAGTTGAGGGGGAGGCAGGTAATACCTTGTTTTTGGTTATTCACGATTGTAGTGGGCCAAGATAGCCTCAAGCACCCCGCCGGCAATGGCGCGGCCTTTGTCCGAGACGCTTTCGCAGTAATCGAGCCTAGCGCGTGGGTCAACATCCCCTGCTTTCATGCCCTTGGTTACCGGGGTGCCGTCTCTGAGAAGTCCCCTGATAATGCCAGGAATGGCCACTGTCACTGGTTCATTGTCTACATAGGCGACAATGTCGCCCGCGGCAACAAGGTCACCAATGCCCTTTATCGTGTGGAAAACACCATTTTGCGGGGCGCGGAACACCCTCTCTTTGCCGTAACCAGCAATAATACCAGGGTGACCGGTGTCGGGCTCAGCTATACCATCTCGAATAATTCGACCGAGGTCATGACCACGATTGGTTTCAATAACTACGTGGACATCTAACCCGGCCACAAAGCCAATGCCTAATCCGATGACTAGGGGGGCATCGCTTATGCGAGTGCCGAGATTACGCTTGGCGATGATGGCATCAACAACAACATCAGGTCTTAGCGTCTCTTTAATGCTGGCCGCAGGATCTATGACAATGGCTAGCTCTCCTTTGGCCCAACAGCCAAGAACCCCCTCTGGATTGGCTACGAGACGGCAGGTTTTACCTTCTACATGTTTTACCTCATCGTAGATGGCTTCGCAGAATGAGACTCGGCGTCTGACCGCCTCTGGGTGGGCGGTCTCGGTCATAACCACCCGAAAGTGACTCTCGGCGAGGCGGCATGCCGTTGCCGAAGCAAGCTCGCCACCGCTTCGGATAAGGACTTTTAGGTTGGAGACAGTCATAGGATTCACTCGTCTTTCTTGGACATAAGTATAACCTAATGGGTTCCAAAAATCCTAGTTAGTAGTGCAACTGATTTTGGTGCATGCCTAATCATTGGTTCATGAGTATTAACTGCTCGGGCGGGAGGTAGAGGAGGCAATTACTACCCTCGCGGATATCCCGCGTTCGGTCAAGGGCAATTGTCGCACTCAGGGGGTGGCGCATTTCGGAGTCTTTTTGCATAAGGAAGCGGTAGCTTATGGCGGCAATACTGTCTACAGCCTGAAGAATAGTGGCGGGAAAGACGTTCTCCCCCATTTTTTCCGCAAATTCAATAAACTCAGGGCGAATGCCCACAACAACTTTTTGGTTGACAGCAATAGGCATACAGGAAACAAGGGACTGGATACAGGTATCCCAAGCCGGGATGTATACCTCTGCGCGATCGTCCTGCACTTTCTTTACCTCGCCCTCCATTTGGTTACGCACCCCGGTTAGACGGGCCACAACACGGTTGACTGGTGTGCCGAAGACCTCCTCTTTTGGTCCCTGCTGGGCGACACTGCCAGACTGGAAAACGGCGACTCGGGAACCAAGGCGATAGCCTTCAATCAAGTCATGGGTTACCAGAAGCATACTGCCCTTGAAATTACTGAAGAGCGCCAGAAGTTCCAACTCCAGTCTCTCCCGGAGCTGGGTATCCAGGGCGGAAAAAGGCTCGTCCAGAATAATTATCTCTGGATCTGTGGCGAGGGCGCGGGCGATAGCCACGCGTTGCTGCTGACCGGCCGATAGTTGACGGGGGAACCTTCCTCCGAGTTGTTCCAGATGTAGTAGCGCCAGTAGCCCCTTTACCTTTTCGGAAACCTCGGCCGATGGCAGGTGGCGGATGCCGTAGGCAATGTTGCCTACCACGTCAAGATGGGGGAAAAGGGCATAATTTTGGAAGACAAAGCTTATCTTGCGCTTGCCGGGCGGCACGTTAATGCCCTTTTTCGAATCAAAAAGCACCCGGTTGTTGAGCTCAATGTACCCTTCATCAGGGCGGCACAGCCCGGCGATGCATTGGAGGGTCATTGTTTTACCCGAGCCAGATGGTCCCAGTATGGCTAAGAGGTCGTGGTTGGTGGATAACTCAACGTCCAGCTTAAAGTCTGGCAGGGAGCGTTTTATTATTGCTTTGAGCATGGGTCTTGCGACTTTCTGAATATTTTTGCCTTGATGGGTATGGGTTTTATGGCGTCATTCTCCTTTTGGAGACTCGTCTTTTCAGATAGGCGATAGCGAGTAAGGATAAAAATGAGAACGAGAGCACGATGATCGAAAGGACTAAGGCTCGATGGTTGTCGCCGGCTTGGATGGCAAAATAGATGGCCACCGGGATAGTTGTCGTACGCCCTGGGATATTACCTGCCAACATTAGGGTGGCCCCAAACTCTCCTAAGGCGCGTGCCAAGGCTAGCACAGTGGCTGAGGCTACCCCGGGCCAGGCTAGGGGCAAGGTCACTGTCCAGAAAACCCGCCATTCCGATGCCCCGAGGGTGCGGGCGGCATCCTCGATGTTGGACTCAACTTGCTCAAAGGCCCCCCGTGCGGTAAGGTACATTATCGGCAGGGATACCACAACTGCCGTGATAACGGTGGCTGGCCACGAAAAGACGACCGAGGTACCTAGGTGTAGTAATAATTTGCCGATAGGGCCGTTCACGCCAAAGAGTAACAGCAGGCCGTAGCCAACAACAGTGGGTGGTAACACCATGGGCAGGATAAATAGGCTATCTAAGGCATTTTTTAGGCGTCCCTGATAGTGCGCCAGCCACCTTGCAGCGGCGATGCCAAGGAAGAAAGTGATAATCGTTGCCGTTAATACGGTGAGGAACGAGATCCATAATGGCGAGAGGTAGTCATTGGACATATTAATTAAACCACTCTTGGGATTATGAGTTACTTGTGTATCTGCCCGATAGGTTATGCCGCTTACCGGACATCAGTTTTTTCTTCTGAGTCCAGTCAGCCCTGCGAAAACCCGACATCGGGTATCTCAGGACTAGCCCGATTACAGCCAGGGCTCACCACACGGGAGGGGGAGGTTATCAATTAAGCTTTGGGCGGAAGAGACGCCCGAGCACCCTGGTTTCCCCCGACATAATCTATCAGGCAGAAAGTAAAATATCAGTTAATCCATATCCTTTCCAGTACCCCGGCATCGGGGATATCAATTTGGGTTAACTCCTTTTTATGATTGGCTAGCACGGCGCGGCCACCAATGTGGCCACGAGCCCGCATTAACTCTGGTAGCAGGCAGGCATCAAAAAGGACGGGGTGACCACGCATCTGTTCGTGAGCTGGCACTACGATGGGCGAAGCACTGGTTTTAAAAGCGCGGATAACACTGGTGACAATATTGGGGGTGATGAATGGCCGGTTGCCCAGCGATAGAAATACGGCTTTGGTATCCGGGGTAAGTAAACGCAACCCGCAGCGTAGGCTACGGGAGAGGCAGTCGTCGTGCTCTGTACCCACGGCCAGGGTCACATTATGGTGCTTGAACTCTTGACGTGCGTTGTCATTGGTGCGATTTACCACGATAACTATGTCATCAATGCCGGCAGTCAGAAAACTGTCGGCGAGTGTTCGGAGGGAAATAGCTTTGTTGAATGCCGTGTAACCACCAGCAAGCACAACAGCTGCCAGTTTAATATGCGATGGTGGTGCGCCAACAAACTGACTAGGCTCAATACTCAATACCTGAATATTGTCACCCAGCAAACGATAAATAAAGCGTTCCCCGCAGGGTGTCTCCATGGCGAAGACCTCGTCCTGCCCCCAGAGTTTGATGCCGCCAAGCTCGCCATTGGCGAGGCGAGCAATGGCACTCCTAGTGTGCTCTTGCTTGAAAGGAGGCAGGGCGCGTAATTCGTTCAAGGCCTGGGTGGTGACGAGTACTTTAGCCATAATTGGCCTCATCAATATCTATTAGCTCACCACGTCGGGCTTCACCCAACCCTTGATTGAGACGCTGGGAGAAATCGCGACCTTCCCTGAACTTCAAGGTCTCACTCATGCGCTGGTAGTCTTCGAAGTTTAATACCACAGCTATGGGATGTCCGTGGCGGGTGATGCTGAAGCTGTAGGCCCCTCTTTCAATGCGAGCGAGAAGGGGGAGCAAATTATTCCTAGCCTTGGTGACGGGAATAGCCTCTAGCACTGCTTTAACCACTGGCTTTTCGATGTTATTCTGGTATAGTTGTCATTCATAATATGGTGTATAATGTACATTTTTCTGTACATAGTTTCTTGAGTATAACACTCACATGAGTCGGTGTCAACAAGGCACGACCAAAGGCGCTTGGCACAATCATGGGTGGGGTTAAGCGAGGTGCCGAAATGAATCGCCAACAACCATTAACAGATGGGTCGTTTCGGTTATAATACAAACTATTATGCGCGTTATTGCGGGTACGGCCAAAGGGGTGCCAATTAGGTTTCCCAAAGGGGCGCCTACGCGACCAGCCACTGAGCTGGTACGAGGGGCTATTTTTTCCATGCTGGCAGCGGCAGGTGCTGACATGTCGCGTGTCCTAGACCTCTTCTCCGGTTCGGGGTCGCTGGGTATAGAGGCCCTCTCCCGGGGTGCAGGCTTTGTGGACTTCGTTGACCGTGATCATCGTGCCTGTGCTATAATTCGGGAAAATTTGGCGCGGGTGCGCTTGGCTGAGTGGGCCAAGGTACACTGTCAAGATGTCTCCATGGCGTTGACTAGTCTGGCAGATAACTCGGGTGATGTTGGTGGCTATGGAGTGGTACTTATGGACCCGCCCTATGCCGATCGTGCCATTGGTAATGTAATCACCAAACTGGCGGATTCAAAGCTCATAAGCAACGAGACCATTGTGGTTATTAACCATTCAGTGCGCTTTAATCTGGAGGAGAGTTACGGCCCACTTGTCCGCCAGCGCGAGCTTCGTCACGGTGACAGCGTTATTGCGGTGTATCGGAAATGTGTTGCTGGATTAACCGCGCAGGGTGTGACGACAAGCGATGAGTAATAAGGGTAGGGGATAGGTGCGACGAAAGACGGCTTTCCTGACCCACTTTCAGCCCCGCATAAAATGATGTCAAAGTTTGGCTCGGACTGACTATTAAAGGAGATGAGCATATGACGACAGCTGTTTATCCCGGTAGTTTTGATCCATTTACCAATGGCCATCTTGATGTTGCCCGTCGGGCGGCACGGCTCTTTGACCGTCTGGTCATTGGCATTTATGCTACCCCAGACAAAAAGCTCATGTTTGATCTTGATGAACGGGTTGCCTTAGCGTGCGTAGCCGTTGCCTCTTTACCTAATGTCGAGGTGCGCTCCTATCATGGTCTTACAGTGGAGCTTGCCCGGGAGGTTGGGGCCCAAGTTATGGTTAGGGGGCTACGGGTGTCCGCTGATTTCGAGTTTGAGTTTGACCTTGCCATGATGACTCACAAACTCTCGCCCGACCTTGAAATGCTTTGCCTGATGGCAAGCCCCCAATATCAGTTCCTGAGTGCCTCTCTCTTAAAGGAAGTGGCGCGGCTGGGGGGCAATGTTGATGACTGGGTGCCGTCAGGGGTGGCAGAAGCAGTTAAGAAGAAAGTAGAGAATGTTTAGCAGTATTTGCTAGCCGACACTTCCGGGAAAGAATAATGGCTGAAGTACGCGGGAGAAGACAATAGACATTCAAGATCTTATTACGGTTAATCGTCTCTGGCAGAAGGTTTATCCCTATACTGCCACTCAGGCGATGTCATATTACGGGCGTCGCAACGGGGCAGTGTTGGAGCTAGGTTCGTTTGCTGGCGGAATAACCTTTGAGTTGGCAGAGGTGTATCCCGATCTTAACTTGACTATTGCCGACGAGGAGTCGGCTTATGTTGAGCATTTGCGTTGTGAGCTTGTCGACCGCAACCTTTTGGGACGGGTGCGGTTGCTGGAGACAAAGCTCGATCGGCTAGCTTTCCCGGATCATTCTTTTGATTTTATTATCCTGCGCGGGGCATTTTTCTTTATTATGACGCGCCCGGGCATTCTCAAGGAAATCCACCGCGTTCTTAAGGCCGAAGCCGTGGCTTTTATTGGTGGCGGTTATGGCCAAGGTGTACCGCCGGGGGTGATTGACGAAATTGCCGAGGAGTCACGTTTATTGAATGACCGCTTGGGGCGGCGGCGAGTTAGTATCGGTGAACTTAGGGCCCTGTTAGGCTCGGTTGGGCTGGAAAAGCAGACGCACATTGTGGAGGAGGGTGGGGTTTGGATTGTACTCAGGAAGCAGGGCTGTTTTAATGCCGCGCCAGGCATGGTATTTATGCCTTTTTGGGGAATGGGTTATAATGGTTTACCAACAGAGTAAGGAGTATCTAAGTGGCTGTTAAAATTTCTGACGATTGTATTTCTTGCGGGGCCTGTGAGGCTGAGTGCGCCAATAAGGCTATCAGCGAGGGTCCAACTTCATATGTGGTCAATCCCGAGCGTTGCACCGAATGCGTTGGCTCTCACAATGAACCGCAATGTATGCAAACCTGTCCTATTTCGGCTATTGTCCTAGACGAGGGTTGTCGTGAGGCGCACGAGGATTTGCTCGCACGTTGGCAAGCTCTCCATCCAGGGGAAACACCAAAGACGACTTAAGACTCAACCCCGCATCTTATTTCTTATACACACAAGCACAGTCTTGGGCGTTAGCTATTGTCGCAAGACCTTGGTTTCGACTAAGGGCGGTTCGCGTGTGCGTATTGGACAAACGCTAGGTATGGACTGGGTGTGTTACATGCAATTGCATGAAAATACGAGGGGTGCGCATCCCTTTTGGTTCCGGGCTGATTACCGATCGCGTGTCAATCCTTAGAGTATTGCTTTGTGATTTACATCGTGGCAATTAATAGGGGGTCATGCTTTGCCGATACTATGAAGTCGAAGGAAACGACTCTGTTACTAGAAACCTTATTCCATTCTCTATACAATATTGATGGGCGTAAGAGTTGGGTGAACATGTTATAGTAATATCACCACAATAAAAAGTACCTCCTGTCCACCCAGTTGACATTGGCATATTAATACTTACCCCCACACAGGCGAAAGCATCAATGCCAATGCTTGTTACGCTATCGGGTATCGTTATGTTTTTAAGGCTGGTGCAGCTAAAGAAAGCCTTGTCGCCAATGCTGATGACGCTATTTGGGATAACAATACTTATTAGTTTGACACAGCCATAAAAAGCTTGGCTGCCGATGCTGGTCAAATTGTTTGGCATGGTTATACTAAATAGATTCCAGCAGCCGGAAAAAACCTGATTTCCAATACTTGTTACGCTGTTCGGTATGGCTATGTGCATAATTCCAATGCAATTGGCAAAAGCTTCATCACCGATGCTATTAATACCATTCGGTATGATTATATTTGCGATGTTGCTGCACCCACGGAAAGCCCTTTGACCTATAGCAGTCACAACTCTGCCATCAATACTGTCAGGGATTACAGTATGTCCTCCTGGACCTTGATACCCAACGATAGTCACGGCATCGCCGTTTATTTGATATTTCAAACCAGAAACAGGATCTAATACAGACAATTCTAGCGTTGGTACAGGTGTTGTAACGCACGAAACCGCTCCGGCCAGCATGCAAATAATCAAGATGACACCGGTAAACAGTCTATTCTTCATTAAGCCTCACTGGATTCTTTCAGTACAATATGGTTGTGTTATGCAGTCATGATATGTCGTGTAGGCTAATGGAAAAACTCTTTTACACTATCAAACTCTGCGGGTAGCAGGGATAATACCAAGGGGATTTTTGCGACGAGATACGGTGCTAAGTAAGAGTTTTCCAGGACGGCTCCACCGAAAAACTTTGCCCACAGGGTAAGCAGAAGCCCACAGACAAGAACGCCGACGAGTAGCCCTGTGATACCACCCAGCAGTTTATCTAACCAGCCCAGCATAATACTGGTGATGACGGCACGTAGAATTATGGTGATTATAGCCGTGATTAGCATAATGGCAAAGAAGATTGTGGCGAACGCAACGGCTTTTGCTGCGCCATCGTGCTGAATGAAGCCGAGATGAATGGTAAGGTCGCCGTACAATCTCCCGGCGACAATTATACCCGCGATAAGCCCAATAATGGCCAGAAAGCCGCGGATGAACCCGGTGACAAGCCCGCCAACGAGCGAAGCACCAAGCGATAAAAGAATTACGATATCAAGCCAGTTCATAATAAGCTTCCAAGACTACGTTTTCCCTAACTCTTGGGCCCTCCGATAGGCGGCAGCTACTGCTTGTTCCATAAGACCAATGAAGTCGCCCTCCTCAAATACCTTGAGGGCAGCGGCAGTAGTACCACCAGGCGAAGTAACGTTGCGTCTTAACTCAGCTAAATCCTGCCCCGATATTCGGGCGTACTCTGTGGCTCCGCGCACTGTTTCTAGGGCGAGAAGGCGGGCGAGCTCGGTGGTAAGTCCTATTCTTTGCCCAGCTTGAATAAAGGCTTCTATGAATAGGAATACATAGGCCGGACCGGAACCGGAGACGGCGGTGGCCATATCCATTACTATCTCATCGGAGGCATATACTGCGTGTCCCATAATACTCAGGATAGCCTCGGCATTGGCGAGGTTGGTGGTAGAGGTACTATCGGTGGCCGTCCAGATCGTCATGCCACAACCTATCTGTGCTGGTGTATTAGGCATGGCACGCACGATGGCTTCGTGCCCAAGCCCTTGACGGAGGGTGGCAAGTTTTTTACCTGCGATGATGGAAAGGACAAGTTGGTCGCTTTGGAGACAGCCATTGAGTTCGTGGGTTACCTCATCTGTTTGTTGGGGTTTTACGGCAAGGATAACGACATCACCCAATTTGGCGGCCTCTTGGTTGCACCCTGTGGTGAATACTGAGTATTTTTGCTTAAGGTAGTCCTGTCGCCCGGTCTTGGCATCGGCCACAAAGATATCCTCAGGACGCGCAAGCTTGTGGGTAATAAGGGTCGAGAGGATGGCTTCACCCATATTGCCGCCGCCGATAAAGGAGACTTTCATGGTTTTACCACCAAATTTATCAGTCGCCCTGGCACATAGATACACTGGGTAGTCTCTTTGCCCTCTGTGTGGGCTTGGACCTTGAGGCTAGCCATGGCAAGGGCGCGGGCTTCGCCCTCGGTAATGTCCGGAGCGACTAAAATTTTGTCGCGCAGTTTGCCGTTGACTTGGATGAGCAGGGGAACTTGTTCTGCCTGTGCCAGCGCCTCATCCCATTTGGGCCAGCTTTGGTTGTGGATACTGTAAGATAGTCCCCGGCGGGCCCAAAGCTCCTCAGCGACGTGCGGCGCAGTAGGTGCCAGTAGCAATAGGAGCGTCTGCACGGCCTCGTTCCACGTGTTCTGACTTACACCACTGGCATCCCTTGCCTTGCTGAGGTAATTGGTGTACTCCATAAGCGCTGCGAGCATGGTGTTAAAGCGGAGTTTTTCCATATCATCGGAGACCCGTTTGATGGTTTGATGAATGACGCGCTTAAGTGTATTCTCGGCAACCTCGTCAGGGCCTGTTGCTTGGAACGGTTCTAAAGCCAAGGACCAGATGCGGTTCAGGAAACGTGATAATCCCGCAATGCCCGAGTCGTCCCAGTCGCCGCCTTGTTCCCACGGCCCGACGAACATAATATAAGCACGCACAGTGTCTGCCCCTAGGGTTTTCACGTAGTCATCAGGATTAACAACATTACCCTTGGACTTTGACATCTTCTGGTGTTGGTAGGTAATAACGCCCTGATTAAAAAGTCGGAGGAATGGTTCATCAAAGGACAAGAGTCCCATATCCCGTAATGCCTTGACGAAAAAGCGGGCGTAGAAGAGATGCATTACGGCGTGATCGGCCCCGCCGGTATAGATGTCAACCGGCATCCACTTTTGCACTTGTATGGGGTCGTAGGCTCCCTGTGTGAAATGTGGTGCACAGTAGCGAAGGAAATACCATGACGAGCACATGAAGGTGTCCATGGTATCGGTCTCTCGTCGAGCTGGTCCGCCGCAGTCGGGACAAGTGGTATTAAGAAAGCCCTCGTGGTAGGCCAATGGGGAGTCCCCGCCGGGGCGAAATTCGACATCCTCGGGCAACATGACAGGCAGGTCTTTTTCCGGCACAGGGCGGCAACCGCATTTCTCGCAGTATACCATTGGGATGGGTGCCCCCCAGTAGCGCTGGCGGGAGATTAACCAGTCACGTAACTTATAGCTAACGGTAGGGTGTCCCCAGCCATGGAACTCCAGAAATTCCGCAATGGCACAAAAGCTGGCCGTATTAATGGTGCCATCAAAAGGACCGGAGTTTACCATCCGACCGGGACCTATGTAGGCTTCAGAGAGTTCTTCCCCCTGCCAGTTTGGCGGGGAGATTACAACTCTTATGGGTAGATGATAGCGCTTTGCAAAAGCAAAGTCGCGCTCGTCATGGGCGGGTACACCCATGACCGCCCCGGTGCCGTAGGATAAAAGCACATAATCAGCAATGAACACTGGCACCCGCTCGTTGTTCAGGTGATTGATAACGTAGGCACCGGTAAAGACGCCGTCTTTATCTTTTTCGCTGGATAGTCGCTCAATCTCTGTTCTTGTACGTGCTTGGCGAATATACTCATCTACAGCGGCTTGGCAGTCTGGGGTGGTAATCTTTGCCACGAGAGGGTGCTCGGGGGCAAGAACCATAAAGGTTACTCCAAACGCAGTGTCAGGGCGTGTGGTAAATACCTTGAGTTCTCGTGGGTAATCCGGGTCACTGCCACTCCCGCTTTCAAGGTCAAAAGAGATCTCGGCGCCTTCGCTTCGGCCCACCCAATTCGCTTGCATGGTTTTGATGCGCTCGGGCCAATCCAGTTGATCATGGCGCATTAGTTCGTCGGCGTAGCGTGTGATGCGGAAAAACCACTGCTCCAGATCACGTCGAGTGACAGGGGTATCGCAACGCCAGCAAACCCCATCAGCTACCTGCTCGTTGGCAAGTACTGCTTTGCAGGTAGGGCACCAGTTGACGGGGGCTTTTGCGCGGTATGCCAACCCTGACTCCCAGAGTTTAAGAAAAAACCACTGCGTCCACTTATAATACTCTGGTACACACGTCACCACCTCGCGGCTCCAATCATAAACAGCTCCGATGCTATCTAGTTGGCGACGCATATTCTCAACGTTCTTCATAGTCCAGGCGTAAGGGTGAACACCACGCTTGATAGCGGCGTTTTCGGCAGGCAGGCCAAAAGCATCAAAGCCCATGGGGTGGAGTACATTGAAGCCTCGCATACGTTTATAGCGGGCGAAAACGTCTGACGGGGCCATGGCATACCAATGCCCGATATGGAGGTCGCCTGAGGTGTAGGGGAACATAGTGAGGGCGTACCACTTGGGGCGCGGGTCATCGTCGCGCACTTCGTACAGGCGATCGGTTGCCCAACGCGCCTGCCATTTTGGTTCAATCTCGGTAGGGAAGTACTTATCAATCATTGTTTTGACCTCGGCCATCAACGGCAGGGTATTTCCTAAACATAATTCTAGCAAGGTAAGAAATGAGGCGCAATTTTTATAGCTCCCAAGGGTTGGTTTTATCTGACTATTATGCCCTGTACCATCTGGTTTTCGGCCCGGGCAGTATGTTTGCCAACAGAAGGTCTAGTCGACTAAGTCACTGGGTGAAAACTAATCGTACGCATACAACATTGGCAGACAAGGAGAAATAATCCCCAATAACGGGGGGATTTCTCCGCGCCTAGTGGCTTTGTTATAATGTGCGCATGGTTAATTGCCTTGCATCTTCTCTCTATTGGGTAGTTGTCTTGTCAAAGGATAATACGGCACCAGCGGGTGCAGGACGGGGCATTGTGGGAGTGACTGTATGAGTTGGTTTACGAGCCAGTGGTTTTCTATCTTGGCCATTGTTATTATCGCCTTATTGCTGTTTTTGGTAGTGCGGGCATCCACCCCTCATATCGTGGAGCGATCGGTGCGTTTTGGTGGTAAGGATAAACGGGCACATGATTATTTCGCCAAACGGGCGCGTACCCTAAGTAATCTTTTGGTGAATGTGTCAAGTGTAGTTATTGTTCTGATCGCCTTGATGATGGTATTGGACAAGCTTAATATTCCCATTGCTCCCCTTCTGACAGGGGCTGGTATTATTGGGGTTGCGGTTGGCTTGGGGGCACAGAGCCTAGTAAAAGACCTAATATCAGGGGTCTTCATCTTGGTTGAGGATCAGTATAACCACGGAGACGTTGTGACAGTGGCTGGGGTAACTGGTACAGTGGTAGAGGTGGGCTTGCGCCGCACTGTACTTCGGGATTCGAGTGGCACTCTCCACCATATTCCCAATAGTGCCATAACCTTAACCAGCAATTTTACGCGCGATCGTTCCTGCCTTAATCTTGATTTACCAGTTGGTTATGGTACTGATTTAGATCTGGCCATGGAGGTTATCAACCGCGTAGGGATCGAGATGGCCGCAGACGATTTTTTTGGAAAATATATCCTCTCTCCCCCCAAGGCACTTCGAGTTAACAACTTTGCGGAGTCTGGTATTGAGATCAAGGTAGCTGGGGATACCACCCCCGGAAGCCAGTGGGAGGTAGCTGGGGAGTTTCGCAAGCGTATAAAACAAGCCTTTGATGTCGAGGGTATTGGAATCCACTGGCCCAATGTTAAGCTTTATGCGGCAGGGAGTGCCAAACTCGCATGTTCTTTGTGCCGAGGACTCATACCACCCGGGGCAACCAGTTGTCCATATTGCAGTGTTGCCATCACCCAAACTAGCATCTAATACTTGGCTTTTCTCAATGAAACAAAGCTATCGCTAGTTATCAAAGTAGCGTGGGCAGTTTGCTCGGATTTGCCCTGATTGTATCTGGCCTGCTATGATCCCTTAGTCATAACCAAAGCCCTATTGCATCTGATACCATGGAGGCGGGGGAGGAATCTTGGAAGCCATAATAATCATTCTCGTCATTAACCTGTTTATTTTTTTCTCGGTCAATGTTCGCCCCGACTGGCTTATTTTTTTGTCGCTTACCCCGGTTGAGGTCTGGAGCCATCCCTGGCAGCTAATCACCAGTACCTTTACCCACAAGGATCTCTTTCACATTTTCGCCAACATGTTTACCCTTTATTTCTTCGGCACGTCCGTTCTCCAGCTTTTGGGTGCCCGCCGCTTTTGGATAGTCTATCTCGTGGGTGGCATTATGGGCAGTTTGTTTTTTGTTGCCCTTGCGCCCATTACGGGAACCAAGTTTGTGAGTGCCATAGGGGCATCGGGGGCCGTCTTTGCCTTAGGTGGCGTGTTGGCCATGCTTCGCCCTCAAATGCGAGTAATGGTTTTTCCTATTCCTGCGCCTATTCCCCTGTGGGCAGCGGTCTTGGGTGGTTTTGTTCTGCTATCATTTATCGGAGGCATTGCCTGGCAGGCACACTTAGGGGGGCTACTATTTGGTGTCGCGGCAGGTTACCTCTTCAAGCAGCACCGATTTTAGGTAATTTGTTGACCCAACACATACACGTGAGTTTAGCGGTCGCCCATCAAGTCCTCTTTCAGGGTTTCCAAGTCGCGCCGAAGGGATTGCTCTTTTCGCATGAGCATGAAGATGTATATAAAGAGCCCGGCCCAGACGACGCCAAATGCGGCTGCGATATAGTTTACATTACTAAGCATCTTTTTCCTCTCTTTTTAATTCTTTCAGTTGGGCAATTTTCGCCTCGTCCTCTTTGAGGTGCAGGCGGAAAAACATGAGTGCTAGGAAAAGCAGACTAAAAGCAAAGACCCCTGTTACTAAAGTGATAATCATACCCGGCTCGTTCAGCTCGAAAGCAACCCCTCCAGGGTGTACCCGGCGGGAAACAAAAAGGGTAAGGATAACGATGGGCACGTCAACGAAGCCGATAATACCGAAAACTGCGGCAAAGCGTGCCCTTTGCTCTGGGGCTGTGATATAAGCGCGCAACAGAAAATAACCGGCATAAATAATCCATAACACGAGCGAGCTGGTAAGACGGGCCTCCCACGTCCACCAAACCCCCCACTCCGCCTTGCCCCAGATTGAGCCTGTTAACAGGAATAGGGTTGTAAAGATAAGCCCTAACTCTGCGGCGGTAGAGCCTACCATGTCCCAAAATAAACGCCGTGTCTTAAGGTAAGCGATGCTTGCAAAGAACACGATAAGAAAGCCTCCCAAGGCAACCCAGGCCACTGGGATATGGAGATAGAAAACGGGATTGTGTTGCATAGCAGTACTACCCGTGGAGGAGGGAATGATCAGGAAGTCCATCAGGATGGCCGCTATCACCAAAATGGCACTCAGAAAGAGCAGTATTTTTGTGCGCACAGTCTCTCCTTTAAGGTGTAAGTCAACACCTTACTCTTCGATTACATAAGAGAATACCAGAAGTGGTACCGTCAGGAAAATGATATCGAAAGCGATGATAATGGTTAGCCAAATAGCCATGTCGCCAAAGCCTCCGCCATCAAGGGCAAGGGCCGATGACTCAACAACTGCGATGATAATAGGGCTTACCACAGGCAGAAAGAGAACGGGTAGTACCATCTCACGGGCCCGGGTGTTAACGGCCAAGGCGGAAAAGATTGTACCTATGGCCGTGAAACCTACCGTTCCCAGGACAGTGACGACGATAATTTCAATCTGAAAAATATTAATGTTGAACAACAGCGCGAATATAGGCAAAATAATTGCCTCTACCAGTAGCATAAAGAATAAGCTACCTAACATCTTGCCAAAGAAAATAGCCTCTCGTCCCGTGGGGGAGGCGAGCAATCCCTCTAAACAACAATCCTCTTTCTCGGTGATAAAGGCGCGGTTTAGGGCCAGTACCCCGGCGAAGGAGAAAGCCACCCATAGTACGCCCGGGGCAATTAGTGTCATTGTCGCGCCGTCCACTGAAAAGGCGAAATTAAAGATAATGAGTACCAGTAAGGCAAAGACAGGTACCGAGATAATAATCTCGCGGGAGCGAAACTCGGCCACCACGTCTTTATGGGCTATTGCTAAGGCTTGCCGTAGGAAACTCACCGCTGTTCTCCGACTGCACGCGAATAGGCCTCCTCAAGAGTTGTCAAGGTAAGCTCGCTACTGGGTGCACTCCAAGCAACCCGGCCCTTAACCAACATTAACACCTCGCTTGCTGCGCTGAGGGCCCGCTCGAAGTGGTGACTTGTGAAGACAATAGTACGATTGGGGGCGTCATGATGCAGGATATCCCACATTGTGGCTAAGGCCTGGGGGTCAAGCCCAGTATCCGGTTCATCCAACATCAGGATAGGGGGCTTATGGAGTAGGGCACGCCCTAGCGATAGACGCTGGAGCATACCGCGGGAAAAGGTTGCCACGCGGTCGTGGCGGCGCCCGGTAAGTCCCACTAAGTCCAAGACCTCTTTTATTCGTTCTGCAGGTTTTGACAAGCCGTACATCCGTCCGTAAAAGTCCAGATTTTCTGTGGCGGTGAGTGTTCCGTAAAGATAACTATGATGGGATACCAATCCAAGGAGGGCACGTGCTTTTTGGGCGTGCTCCGCGAGGTCCCAACCATCTATTAGCACCTGCCCGGAGGTTGGGCGCATAACACTGGCCAAGGTTTTAATAAGGGTGGTCTTGCCCGCCCCATTGGGGCCAATAATGGCGAGGGTGGTCTTTGTTTCCACCTTAAGGCTAAGCCCGCGTAGTACCTTTGTGTTGCCGAATGACTTAACCAAGTCTCGGGCTTCAATGGCGGGTGGGGAGGAGCTCTTCATAGTATTACCTATTTAGTCATCCTTGTCGTCAGTGGCCTTTTTCGCCGGGGTAGAGAAAGCCCATAGCCCACCCATGAATAGGATAGCGCTACCGATCCAAATCCACATAACAAGGGGGTTGACCATGATTTTGGCACCAATACTATGCGAGGCTATATCAACATCATAAATGCTGATATAAACGTCATCAACAAGGGTTGAGCGCACTGCGGCTTCGAAAGTGAAACTATTTGATAGGGCATAGTAGTTAATGGCAGGTTGCATAGTGCCGATAAGATTGTCCCCTCGTTTAAGGTCGAAGATTGCCGTAATAGTCATTGAGGTGTCGGTGGATGCGGTTGATAAGTCGTCGTAGGCCAAGGTGTATGATTGCGCCGAGACCGCCTGGCCCGGTGATAAAATGACATCGTCTAGGTGGAAGGCGTATACCGAGGAGCCCATTACGCCAACAGCGATGGTTATGATGGCGATATGTACGATATAGCCACCATAGCGGGCGCGGTTTGTCGAAAAAAGACGATAGAATGATCGGCAGAATCCCTCTTTTTTCCCAACGCGGTGTTTGGCAACGTCGCACCACCATTTTGTGATGGTGGCCATAAGGGTGAAAGCCAAGATGAAAGATGTTAATAGGACATTCCATTTTACAATGCCGCAAACGATTAGGACTATTACAACAATAAGCGCAACAGCCGTGGGCCATACGAGAGTCCGTCCAAGCTGGGCAAGGTTTGGCTTCTTAAAACCGATCAGGACACCTAAACCGGAGAGCAGGATAAGCGCTAAGAATACCGGTACGGCTGTGCTATGGAAGAAATCGGCACCCTGTTCAATCTGTTCCCCCGTGAATAATTGACTGAAGACGGGAAACATCGTGCCGACAAATACCATTACGGTTGCGAGGGATAATAGAAGGCTGCTGACAAAAAAGGTCGTTTCTCCGGATACCAAGGCGTTATCGCCCGGCTCTTCCTTAAGGTCGCGACGGCGGATAATGACGACGGCGAATGCACCGATTAGCATCAGAACCATGAAAGCAATAAAGACCGGTTCTGCCGGGGTGGCACCGAAGGTGTGTACCGAGGATAGCAAGTCACTCCTAGTTAGGTATGCCCCAAAGATAGTTAGCAGGAAAGCAAAAATGATAAAAACTATACTCCAGAGTTTGTTGAAGCCACGCCTCCGCCAGATCATTGTGGTGTGGAGAAAAGCAGTGACCAAGAGCCATGGCATGAGGCCAGCGTTTTCCACAGGATCCCAAGCCCAATAACCACCCCAACCTAGCTCGTAATAAGCCCACCATGCCCCGAGCAGGTTGCCGATTCCAAGCAGGGTCCAAGAGGCAAGTGCCCAGCGACGGGCAGATTTAAGCCATTCACCATCTGATTGGCGTGTAATGAGGGTGCCAATAGCCATGGCGAAAGGAGCCAAAATGAGAGCCCAACCTGCAAGTAGGGCAGGGGGATGGAAGATCATGCCTGGATTCTGGAGGAGGGGGTTCATACCCATACCATCCGGAGGTACTGGTGAAAGGCTATTAAAGGGATTCTGATTGGCGTTTGGGAGGAAGAGGAGAATGAGGAAGAATAACTCAGTTATGAGGACAATGGACAAAGTGTAGACCAAGGTATCTTTTGATAGTTTGCCTCGCCATAAAAGAATTGCTCCTATGACTGCTGTCAGCCAGCCCCAGAGAAGGAGCGAGCCCGCATTGCCTGCCCAAAGGGCTGAAATAAGATAGACGAGACTAGTATCACGCGTTGACGTACCGTATACATAGAGCAGGGAAAAGTCATGAGAAAGTAAGGCTAATAGCAGTACACCCACGGCGATAGTCATAAACCCGGCGGTAAGATACGTGGCCAGACGCGCTAGGCGGGTGAAAACCTCCCGGACGGGGAGCATGATCTTAAGCAGACTCAAAAGAAAGGCGGCGATGCCGATAAGCGCCGCCGCCGCTGCGAACACTAGCAGGGCATTGCCGATAAATGTCATATACTACTCCTAAAAATTATGATCAACCCAATAGGAGATGCGGTTAGCGCACGATTTTTGTCTGTTAAACCGGAAAAACTTAGATGTAATTAGGCTACTCTTTCGATGTGCATTTGGTAATGATTTTGGTGGCCTGAAATATTCCGTCAGCGCCAAGCTTACCCTGTACCACAACCAAACGCCCAGCCTCAAAGGAATTTGGTACTTGGCCACGATACGTCACAGGTATACCAGCTGATTGTCCGGTGGCATCCCATAGGGTAAAACTGTAGACAAAGCTGTCAATAGAAAGATCTGCTCCAACCTCCCCATTGATGCTGGTTGTCTTGTTTGCGACAGTGGTGCCTTGACTCAAGAACTCCCCCACCTCGTAGTAGTAGGTGCTATTACCCATGAATGTGGCGTATATCAAGGCGGTAATAGAAACTAGAATAATTGCCCCGCCAATAATAAGCTTTTTGCGATTTTTCATAAGTCTATACCAACCCGCATTATACCACAGACTGAACGCGAGGGTACTCGGGACAAGCATTGTAGGGGTGTGGATAAATACCAACGAGCTCGCCACACGGCGAGCTCGTTGGTTGTTAAACGTTTGCTTAAGCTAAATTACCAAGACTTGGCGTGACAGCCGGCAATAACGCAGCCAGCAGGATCACTGCGACCGGTATGATCGGCAGGGGAGTCAGCAACTATAGTCCAGTTTCCTGGGGTCTCGGCTGAGCCGGTCCAGCTGGGAGCTATAGGCATAGA
>Ga0123356_10000733_pt1 | contig 36136 bp, 32 predicted proteins | sample TergutEmb28metaG_2_FD_92546 | JGI IMG/M metagenome (GOLD analysis project Ga0123356, IMG submission 92546) | Embiratermes neotenicus P3 segment gut microbial communities from Petit-Saut dam, French Guiana - Emb289 P3 | ecosystem: Host-associated > Arthropoda: Insects > Digestive system > Gut ...
ACCTTTACCAAAAAACAACCACCAAACCTTACAAATAGAAACCTAAAAAAGAAAACAACAACCCGACTCACCACAAATTATAGTGAATTATAGACATATGGAATATAAATGTAAGTTTTCAATTTTTTACTATAAACCCTAGTTAACATTTTTTTGAGGTTGTCGCGTTTATATTTGGGTTTTTGAGACAGCACAAAAACAGAAACACCCCCTCAGTACGAACCCAAACGTCCTACACACATCCACTTATCCATCCACAAACAGAGCAATCACCTTTTCTCAGCCCACAGGCTCAATACAGCGAATCGAGCGCATCTCATCTAACATCTCCAAAGAAGAACAAACAGTCTGAAACTGGGTATGCTTCCAAACAAAGCGTAAATACGAACCCAAATCAAAGAAATAACAAAGCAAACAACCGACTCATCTTATCCTCCAAAGACGACCACACCCGCCCCTATCCGCCGCCATCTAGAGGTGATCCTTTGGTTGAGCAGGGTAACTGTATAGCGCACTCGGTTTAATAGTGTATTGTGACTTTGATCAAAAAAGTAGATTTGTTTGGATAAAAATCAAATTGTTTTTTAGAAAACTTGTGAAAATGATTCCAGATGTATCGTTTCGTTCATTGTTTAACTTCAACTCTTTTAGGTAACGGCGGTGCGACCCTCTGGATGAGAGACATATCGTCAACCAAGGTATACATTACATCCCCATTTTCAGGTATCTCTACAGCATAAATATGGCCATCATCACCAACTTTGTAATAGCCATTTCTTATCGCGTGTAAGGTAATGGTCTCTCTTTTATCAGTAGCTAAACTGCGAGCGAAATTTGTTCTAAATATCACGCCTTCAGGCTTAAAGTCTTCATTTGGATCATAAGATGAATATATGGTTCTAAGAACAGCTAACGGTTCAATACCCTGAGCAATCACTACATTGACTACTAGAATTCCGGATGCATCATCTTTACCAATAGGTATCAGCAATGCTTCTGCTTCAATGATTCCTGAAACATTTAGTAATCTATCACGCATATTGAACAAAAAATACCCTTTTTTGAAATCCACAGGATCAACTTTGCCATCTGTAAAAGTAATTCCGCGCGTATACATTTTTGTGCCCGGGATGCGAAGGACAAAATCCGTTACTCTCCCCTGCATAATAAACACAGGCTTTCCCCTATATGCGCCAACTATTTTACCTATATCATTATTAGTTCCAAAAATTTTGCCATTTTCATCCACATAATTAAAAAATTCCCTTGTCGCTTTTTCATCGTTGAGATATTCTTTCATTTGCCACGGACAATTTGTATATAAAATGCCCTCGTCCCCCTCATTTGCTTTTTTACCCGTCAATGGGTTTATAATGATATTTTCTACGCCGGGAAGTGACATTCCGGTTTCATTACACCTGTTTTCTAATCCGTATGAGGTCATGGTAGCTGATCCAAACTCCGTACTTCCCCCGCCAATCATCATCGGCTCGGCTCCCGCCCATTTAAGTCTTTCATTTACAAGTTTAGTCGGACCTTTTGGAGTCACCTCTCCACCAGAAGTTGGCATTTTTAAATGTTTTAAATCACCTTTTTTAAGCGGTGAATAAGCTATTGCAGTATAGAGACCAAAAGGGGCGATAACATCATTTATTTGTGCTTCGATTAAGACTTTGGTCAATAAATTCGGTTCAAATGCTTCGGTGTTGTAAACAATATTGGCTCCTGCCGCTCTACGCACAAGCATAGCATAAAACTGGGCAGTTATATGCGAAATCGGAATGATTAATAATGTTTTATCCCCTTCTTTTAATGGAAAATCCGGAAAAATTTCTTTTTTATGTGCTTTTAGCAATTCGATTATCGCTTCATGCGTATGTATAGCACACTTTGGAATACCGTTTGTTGTTCCACCCGTATTGGAATATGTTGCGTTTGCGTTTATGAGATTAAAAGTTTGTTCAGCCATTGAATTGTTTTGGTTAGAGTTTTTTTTCTTCAATTCTCCGGGGAAAATAATTTCAATATTTTTTGGTAGTTCTAGGGAATCTATCATTGTTTTATAGTCAAACTGTGAAAGACACACCGTTTTTTCGTCTAAACGATAATTTTTCGCTGATGTAAAAATAATTCTTTGAATTCTATTTTCACCCTCATTATTCCCCAACTTTTTAAATGATTCTTTAAGTTCGGGTGAAATAAATTCGACACTCAATACGATAGTATCTGCGCCTTTGTCTATTGAGTGCCTTTTGATATCACTTTTGAAAAATGATAAGTTGACTGTTCCGCAAATTGCACCCAATTCAAGTAAAGCCATATAAATAAATTCATATTCGGGAGTATTTAGGTTGCAAATTGTAACCGGTTTCCCGCAACCATAAAAAAACCCAATATGCCTCAAATATTGCTCATAATTATTTATAGTATCCCAATATTCATTGCGAGTAATTTTATTTCCACCATATTCAATAGCAATTCCATCACCATTTCTTTTTTTATCTTGTTGTCTTATGTAATCAACGATAGACAAATAATTCGATTTCTGCATTTCACATGATTCCTTTCTTTTTTCTACCTTTTTCCGAAGAAAGTAGAACGCCCTTTTATTAAAGGTATGTGTTTAGGTGCGCCCAAACAGGGTTCAATATGAGGCAGAATAAGACCCACCGCACAAGATAACGCGTAAAACAATCACCCTAACCGAAACAGTGAAAACTAGACGGAAAAAACAGCAGGCCAAGAAGCGATAAGTCAGCTAAAGACAATTTAACGCAACTAAATCGCAAAATATTAAGAAGACAAGATTCAAACTAAGTGTTGAATACAAATTTCCAACCCCCATTCATACTGAGCAAGAAAAAGGGTTTTTCGTCAAAATAGGTGGGTAGAAACATAAGTCGTTGAGGTGGTGGTTGTTATTTTCGAAGGAAAGAGGGATTTTAGAAGAAAGAAGGATTTAGAAGGGAAAAGACAGAGTTGTTGTTTTAGAAGGAAGATAAATCGTTACGGGCACCCACCTAAAACAGCGAAAGGCCAGAAAAAGTACCTAACCCCCTGACATAGAACAACTATGAAAACTAGCATCTTTGAACAATAGTAGGGAGGTTAGTCGCTAGCTAATTAGCTTATACGGGCACAGATGGTGTAGGGGAGTCTTTGGGTGGTTTACGTGAGAATATTAGACTTGTTGATTTGACGATTTGTGGTACCCCGATAAGGTCTTGGAATATTAGCAACAAACGAGCGATTATTGCAAATACCCCCGCTATTTCCAGGGGAACACCCAGCAGGCCAAGTATACCAATGATGCCAAATTCCTGCACACCAATTCCAGCGGGAAGAATTGGAATAAACGCCAAAGCAGTCACTAAGGGATGGATTAAAAAGAAGGCGATCAGAGGCACATTTGTAATTCCCAGTGCTAAGCCTAAGAAGTACCATTCAAGCCCTTTGAGCATCCAACATATCATCGTTAACGCAAAGATTTCAGGTATAGCGCGTCGGGTGCTGTGTGCGCTTTCTTTGTAGTCTTCAAGTTTACCCATCAATCCCCCGGTGAATCTTTTTAGAAACCGCCAGTTTGCAATGCGGTCAAATATTGCAATGGCTCTCTTTGACCACGTAAAGGCCGCCAGCACAATTGCGCCCAGAAGCATCAAACCTATGCCTAACCCCGCAACTATAATGCCGATATTTATACCGGCTACTTCTTGAGGAAACATTTCAGTCCATGTTGCTGTTGGAACCATGTATAACAGAAAAGCCACAGCACCTATGCCCCCTGCCACTTTAACCAAAAATTCGATTGTCTGAATGCCTAAAATGCTTGAGAGCCCCTTTGAGGCGGGGACATTTTGATCCCTAAGATAAACCGGCGTTAGGATGTAGCCTGCACGCCCGGGGGTAAAATCGCTTGTAAGCATACCGGCATAATGCGCAAGGAGAGTTCGGCCAAAAGTAGTTTTTACACCATCTTTAGCTAAAACACGTCTTAATCGTATGGTAAAAAATACGTTAATTCCAAAATACATCAAAAAGGCCAAGAGAAAATAGGCTACATTCATCTCAAGTATGGTGATAAATAGAAAGTCTATGCCGCGAATAATTGGATGTTCATCGGGTTTAAAACCTTCAGGAACAGTTGTTCCAATGTACCAAAGCAGAACGGCCACAATAGCAATTATTGCAACCACTTGAAGCGTTATTTTTAGAATCCGTTTTGTAGAACGTGGAGGCTTCTGTGATGCTGCTTCTGAGTTGGACATACATTTAAAGAGTCAATTTGAGGGTTAAATGGATTGTGGAAATAACAGCCATAAGATAGCTAATTTTGAGTTAGTTAGGGAAAACGCGATGCTGAGTTGCAACCGATAAGACAACACTATTTTAAACCTCAAGAGCCCTTTTAGGCGTTATTTAGGGTTTCAGTATCAAGCAGAAAACGTGGTTCTTCTTGTCGCAGGGTCCAAAACACCACTTCTAATCAACCCCTAACTTCCCAAAAGCAAGTAATAGGTTTTGGCTATGAACCTTGTTTTTTAGTTATTTTTACAATTAACGCGATATTTACCTCTTTAAGTTTACACACAGCACTTAACATAAGTAATATGACCTTATCGTAAAAACGCCATAAAAAACCTCTAACATAAAAACAACCAAAAATCAAGCCAGAAACTAACACCTATTACTTAAAAACAGGAAGTTAGGGATCAACATATGGGTGAATTGCATTTGTATATAGTATCCAAAAATCCAGACATCGTCTGGAAAATTGACTGGGTCACATTATTTGGAATTGTTGCAATCAAAACAGTCACAGACCCAAAACCCCTAAAAGATCTGAAAAACAAATACTGAGAAATAACAAAGCGCCAACCGCCCCATGGTTAATTGACCAGCTGATCAATTTGAGCCCACTAACAACACCATACATAAGAAGAGATACAGCCGCTAAACTACCGCTTAGACCCAAAACCAGCAATTCACCCATCAATAGAAAAATTAAAAAAATAATTTTTTAAAAGTGAGAATAATGCGAACTAAAAAATGAGGTTATACGCGTAGTTTTTTTTCGGGGAAATCTTTGCATTTATAGATTCGGAGTTGGCGTTGGGGTTCAAGTCGGCAACGTTTACGCGCGTTTCTACGTCGCAGAAGGGGTGCTAGTTGGAAAAAAGGGCACCGGGAACAGAGGGTACTCATTTTGCTATCTCCTATCGGGTCATCATTTTTCGAAATACTGGAAGAGCTATGGCGATCATAACTATTCCAAACGTTGTGAGCACGATGAGTTCGGTGGATATTTGTTGTATACCAGCGCCTAGCACCATGACTTTGCGCAGGGCATCCGCAGCATATGTTAAGGGTAGGAAGTGACTAATGGTCTGCATAAAGGCGGGCATCTGTTGTATTGGGAAGAATACTCCGCTAAGAAACATCATAGGAAACATCAGAGTCATCATGAGCATTTGTGCGGTTTCTTGGTCTTTGGTGAATGAGGTTATGACTATGCCTAAGCCAACAAAACTAAACACCCCTAGTAACAGCAAGGCAAACACAAGGAAAATGCTACCTTGTATGGTGACTCCAAATATACCAATAGCTAGGGCTAGTATGATTGTGCCTTGTATTAAACCTCGAAGGGTTTGGGCCAGGGTTTTACCCAGCAGTATTGAGAGGCGATTGACGGGAGCAACCATCATGCCATCCATGGTCCCGAGTTCTTTTTCATGTGAAATCGCAACGGGCAAACCAGTCATGACACTCATCATAACAGTCATAGCCATAAGGCCGGGCGCGATAAAGTCAAAATAGCTTGGATTACCGGGAACTACACCCTGCGACTCCACATTTAGGGGGCGCACAACTGCTAACGCATCAGAGGGAGTTAATTCAGGGTTCATTTCTAACACGGTTTGCTGGGCCATCGCTGTGGACATGCCGTCAAATACGCCTGAGAGCACCGCTTGAATGGTGGCAGATATTTGGGGGTTTGATTGGTCAGTTACGATGATTATGGTTCCCTGCTCACCGGTTAGGATGGATTGACTAAAGTTGCGGGGGATTACAATTCCACCGCTGAGTTCTCCGCGCTGGACCAAATCTGTAACCTCTTCTAAGCTTGAGGCACTAGTTAGGGTCATTAGACCTGTTTGGGCATTGATACTTTGCAGGGTGGTAGAGAAGGTTTGGCTTGGCAGGTATTGATTATTAAAGCCGGCATCTTCGTTAACTATTGCGATGGGCATGTTGCTTATACTTGCACCCCCAGAGGGATAGATAAAGCCTACCATAACCATCATAAACAGTGGCATCACAATTAGCAACACTAAGCCCAGACGGTTACGAAATAGCTCTAAGAGGTCTTTCCAAGCGATGCGCAGACTGTGTTTTAGAATTGTTTTAGCGGTCATGTTATCTCACCCGTGCCGGGGGTGCCCCAAAGCGCCCATGGGCTTGTGGAACTTTTTCGGCTATACTGTCACGGACGTCATATCCTGTTAGGTGGATAAAAACGTCTTCGAGTGTGGGTTGGAGGTTAGATATGGAGGTTATTTTGCCGCCCTGTTTACGTACAAGATCTACTATTGTGTCAAAGGCGTCTTCGCCATGGACGATAATACGGAGTTGGGTAGAGTTTTCTTGAGTAACCGAGTTTGTGCATTCAAGGGTTTTTATGGCGTTTAGCATATCGGGGGTTAGGTTGGCTATTTCAAGTTTTATTATCAGGGTATCTACTCCAGAAATCAGTTTTTTGAGATTTGTGGATGTGTCTAGGGCGATGATTTTTCCGTGGTCAACGATTGCTATGCGGTCGCAGAGTAGATCGGCATCGATCATCATGTGTGTTGTTAGAACTACGGTTGTTCCTTGTTCTTGGTTGAGTTTTTTTATAAACTCGCGGATTTCAACTGAGGATTGGGGATCTAGACCCAGGGTTGGTTCGTCTAGGTAGAGTACTTGGGGCATGTTTAGCAGGGCACGGATTACGTTCATCCGTTGGCGCATACCGGTTGAGAAGGTGCCGACTTGAGCGTTTTTGAATTTAGTTAATTTGACAAGTTCGAGTAATTCGTCGATTCGTTTGTTTAATGTGTCTTTGGGTATGTTAAAGAGGTTTCCAAAGAAGTAGAGGTTTTCTTTGGCGGTTAAGCGGTTGTATATTATCATTTTTTCGCTGACTATGCCTATGAGTTTGCGGACCTGCATGTCATGTTTTACGGTGTCATAGCCGCCGATTGTTGCAACTCCTTTGGTGGGTTGGGATAGTGTGCTTAACATGCGAAGGGTTGTGCTTTTTCCTGCGCCGTTTGGGCCTAAAAGGCCAAAGATTTCGCCTTTTTTTACGCTAAAAGATATGTTATCTACCGCAGTAAATTTGCCAAATGTCTTGGTCAAGTTCTTAACTTCGATTATGTTGGTGTCAGTGTCCATGATAAGTTAACCTCCTCTTAATATTATCGACAGCAATATATTGCGGCAAAATATAAAAGTTCCCCATGATACTATACAATCGAACCGAAGTTGAAACCCGAAAACGAAGCCTGCCAAAACTGGATCAAAGTCGCCCAAACAGGCTACATACGCATGGGCGTCATCATACTACTTAACAAAAAACCCAGCCACGGCTACGAAATAATGAAAGAAATCGAAAACCGCACCAAAGGCTTTTGGGCACCCACACCCGGCGGAGTCTACCCCATCCTGCGCGATCTCGAAAAAAACGGATACATCAAAGGAGAATGGCACACACACAAAAACCGCCAACTCAAAATCTACAAAATAACCCCCTCAGGCGAAAGCATCCTCAAACAAGCCATCATAAAACAATCCGAAATCTTTAGCAACATGAGCAACCTCTTCACCGAATTTACCCGCGACGTCCTAAACATCGAAACAGCCCCCCCACCACCCAACATACCCTCACCATTTAGCCCCTTTCTTGAAGACAAAAACAAAGACCACGAAACCCTCCAACACCTAGAAACCCACCGTAAACACCTCATAGCATCAATCAACACAATGCGACAACGATTCAGAGAAATAGACCAAAAAATATCAGAAATAAAAAAACAAGCCCCAAAAACTAAAGAAACCCCATAAAACTAACACACCCATGGCGGGTGAACCGCAGAAAAACAGCATTAATACAGCATCAGCCATATTTAGCAAGCCTATGGATACGGAGGCACCTATGTCTATGGCACACACGAATACCACGCCAACATTAAAACTATGCACAGTCACCCCATCAACGACTCAGCAACCAACCCATAGAAACAAACACTACAGAGACAAATTTACGGGCAACCTTTGTCGCACACGAAATGACGTAAACGCAAATTAGCCACAGCTTAATCTGAAATCACATTTGTCCTCTTGCAAGCGGTTGTTTGCGTAAGCTTTAATCTGGGCAGGTATTGTCTAAATAGAGATTGTTTGACGATTTGGGGTTTTTTCTGGTTTATTATATGTCATGATTTTTGTGTATTTTTCACGGTTTTTGTGCTGGTGACTGGGCCGGATTTGAGGGTTAAATGTAAAAAATTGTTATATATGCGCTAACTGTAGTGTAGTAGTTAAGATCATCAACACTACGAATAAAAGAAGGAGACACATAACAATGAGATGCCCCTACTGCAACTCAGAAAATTCAAAAACCCTCGAAACACGAGATTCCCCAGAAAACACTACCCGCAGACGCAAAGAATGCGTCAACTGCAACAAACGCTACACCACCTACGAATATCTTGAAATCGTTGAACTTATGGTCCGCAAAAAAAACAGCGAACTACAACGATTCGACGTTAACAAAATAATCCGCGGTCTCCAAAAAGCCTGTGAAAAGCGCCCCGTAACCATGACACAAATAAATGAGCTAGCAGACCACGTCCGCCAGGACTTAATGCTCAAAGGCGCACAAGAAGTCGCATCAGAAGAAATCGGCGACTTAATCATGCAACACCTAAAAAAAATTGACCGTATCGCCTACATACGGTTCGCTTCAGTTTACAAACAATTTGAAGAGCCTGAAGATTTCAGGCGAGTAATTTCGGAAGTGAAGAAAAAATGAAATTCGTATTAAAACGAGACAGCAAATTAGAACCATTCGATCAAGAACGCATTACACAAGCCATCTATAAGGCTGTAAAAGCAGTAGGTGGCAAAGATAAAGATCAAGCTAAAAAAATCAGCGACGAAGTCGTGGTTGAACTCAACAAAACCTTTGGCGACGACGGCGTACCCACCGTTGAGGAAATACAAGACCTCGTCGAAAAATGCCTCATCGAAAACGGACATGCCTCCACCGCCAAAGCCTACATCCTCTACCGCAAACAACACAACGACATGCGCGAACTCGCCTCACTTCTAAGCTCCTCAGACCTAGTTGACCAGTACTTAGAAGTTGAGGACTGGCGAGTCAAAGAGAACAGCAACATGAGCTACTCACTCCAAGGCCTCAACAATTACCTCTCCTCAGCAGTCATAGCCAAATACTGGATAGCCCGCATCTACCCCGAGAGCATCGCCGCCTCCCACTTCTCAGGAGACATCCACATCCACGACTTAGGCGTCCTAGGCCCCTACTGCGTCGGCTGGGACATAAACGATCTTCTACTCTCAGGATTTGGCGGAGTCCACGGCAAAATCGAGAGCAAACCCGCCAAACACTTCCGCACCGCACTAGGACAAATTGTCAACTTTTTCTACACCCTCCAAGGCGAAGCAGCAGGCGCACAAGCATTTAGCAACTTTGACACCTACCTAGCACCATTTATACGATACGACAATCTAAACCAAAAAGACGTTGAACAAGCATTACAAGAATTCTTCTTCAACATGAACGTCCCCACCCGAGTCGGCTTCCAAGCCCCATTCACAAACCTCACCCTAGATTTAACTGTACCCGACTTTATGAAAAACGAAGCCGTCATCTACAACGGCAAAATCACAACAGACACATATGGAGACTTTACCAAAGAATTAGAAATGCTAAACTTGGCATTCGCAGAGGGGATGAAACAAGGCGACGCAAAAGGCAGAGTCTTTACCTTCCCCATCCCCACCTACAACATCACCAAAGACTTCGACTGGGACTCCCCCACCTCACGAGCCATCTTTGAAGTCACCGCCAAATATGGTGTTCCCAACTTTAGCAACTTTGTAAACAGCGACATGAAACCCGAAGATGTCCGAAGCATGTGCTGCCGACTCCGCATTGACAACCGAGAACTCCGCAAACGAGGCGGCGGCTTCTTTGGAGCCAACCCCCTAACAGGCAGCATAGGCGTTGTCACCCTAAACATTCCCCGCATCGGCTACCTCGCCAAAAACGAAGATGAATTCTTTGAAAAACTAGGCAACCTGATGGAAACCGCTAAAGACAGCCTAGAAATCAAACGCAAAGTGCTCGAAGCTTTCACCGATAATGGCCTCTACCCCTACTCTAAACGCTACCTGCGACACGTCAAAGCAGGATTTGACAAGTATTGGAAAAATCACTTCTCAACAATTGGCATAGTTGGCATAAACGAAGCACTCATAAACCTGCTGGGCCAAAATATCGCCTCAAATGAGGGCCAAGCATTTGCAGTTAAAATCCTCACCTATATGCGAAAACAAATAGCAGATTACCAAGAAGACACAGGCAACATCTACAACCTCGAAGCCACACCTGCAGAGGGCACCTCCTATCGATTAGCCCGTCTCGACAAGAAACGCTACCGCGACATCATATTTGCTAACCAAAAATACATAGCAGCCGAACATGCAGAGCCCTTCTACACCAACTCTTCACAACTACCAGTAGACTTTGCAGGCGATCTCTTTGAAGCCCTAGAACATCAAGAAACACTCCAAACCCTCTACACCGGCGGCACAAACTTTCACATATTTATAGGCGAACGACTGCCTACCTGGAAATCGGCGGCGGAATTAGTTAAAAAAGTCAGCTGGAATACAAAACTACCCTACTTCACCCTAACCCCAACGTTTAGCATCTGTCCAAGTCACGGCTACACCACAGGGGAGCATAAAACCTGTCTGATTTGCGGAGCAAAAAATGAAGTCTACAGCCGCGTTGTGGGGTATCTGCGTCCAGTTGACCAATGGAACGATGGTAAACAAGCTGAATTTGCCATACGTAACACCTTTGACCGCTCAAACGTAGTAGCATCAGCACCCCTAACAGTTTAGGTGAGCAAACATTGAAATTTAGTGGATTACAAAAAACCAGCTTACTTGACTACCCCGATAAAGTAGCGGCAGTACTGTTCACCCCGGGTTGCAACCTGCGCTGCCCCTTCTGCCACAACCACAAAATTGCCATCGATCCTCAGCCCCCATTTCTCCAAGAGGGCGCCGCTCTGGCAATTCTTGAGAGCCGCAAAAAATACGTCGACGCAGTCGTCATAAGCGGAGGGGAGCCCTGTATGCACAGAGAACTCCCCAAATTTCTTACCAAACTCAAAGAACACGGCTTTTCAGTCAAGCTAGATACCAATGGCTTTTTCCCGGATGTGCTTGAGGAATGCTTAGGTCATGTCGACTATGTAGCAATGGATGTGAAAACGTGCCGTGAAAAATATCGCTTACTGGGCGCCTCAGACACAGAAAACATGATACGATCCCTAGAGATGCTAAAGATGGGCAAAGTTCCCTACGAGTTTCGCACAACCGCTGTACCTGAACTTCTAACAGTGCAAGATGCACACTCTATCGGTGAAATGATAAAAGGCACCAAAACATATGCAATTCAACAGTTTACCACCCAAGATACCCTAGACAAACGCTATCAAACACTCAAACCCTATGCACCCGAAAAAATCGATGAAATCGCCAAGATAGTTGAACCCTACACTGAGAAAGTCATCCTCAGAGTCTAACACTTCTATTTTCTAGTTTATTTTTACCCCGCTAGGCAAGTAGCTCAACAGCACCCCTAGTTATGGGGCAATAGCTTTTTTAGGTCTTAGTAATCCTATTTTTACAGTGTAGCGTATGGAAGAAGCAACCATTTGGGTCCCTGCTGATGGTGATACCTTTGTCACCCAAGACGGATTTATCATGAACACCTTTGGCTATGAGCATCCCAACGAGAGAGTGTTTGCATTTCTCAAATACATCCCCGCCAAATACCGAGAGCTCTTCAATGTTGAGATGCTTCAGCGCACATGGAAATTTGGGTCAACCCCCCTTACCAATCAATTGTTCCGTGCCGAGAAGCTCTACACCGCCAAAAATTATCAAACCTTCACAGAGGCGTTTCGAGGAAATTTTGCAAATTATCTATATTTTGATCAAACGCGAGGTAAAGAACTAATAACAGCCCCTTTGGATAGAATCGAGCAGGTATTTGTACCCAAAGATCGTTTGGTCTGGTTGCAAAATCTCAAAAACCCCGACAGTCTCCAAACGCATGCACTAAAACTTATCGACCTTATTCATAAAGAGTCCGGAGTGGCCTATTCAGATCTAGGTATCCATGGCTCCATCGCTTTGGATATGCATGCACCTGAGAGTGACATTGATTTTGTGATCTATGGCACCGAGAATTTCCGTCAAGTTGAACAGACTCTACAAACACTGGTTAATCAGGGCACCCTGAGCTACATTGCAGGCAACCGAATCGAAGCAGCACGACGATTTGTCGGCAAACATGAGGGTAAAATCTGGATGTACAACGCCACCAAAAAACCTGAAGAAATCAAAAACAAATACGGTGACTACACCTACACAGCCCTCTCACCTATACGTTTTACAGCAACCATTTGTGATGATACACAAACAATGTATCGCCCCGCAGTCTACAAAATCACCCAATACAAACCCCAAGATGCCCAATCAGAAGTTGAGATAGATAAAATCCCCCTCCAAGTCATCTCAAATATCGGTTGCTATCGAAACGTCGCCCGAGCGGGCCAGCAAATCAAAGTTGCAGGCACCCTTGAGAGAGTGCAATCCAGCCAAGACAGCACAGTCTTCTATCAAGTCGTTGTGGGAACAGCTACCTCAGAAGAAGAATACATATGGCCAATCTAAAACTGCGCGACCGCGACGCCATTCAAACCCAAGAAGGCATCATTTTCCGCGTGTTTGGCTACAACCATCCCAAAACCAGCTATATCTGTGATGCCGAATATGCCAACGCAAAAATTTTTAGCTCAACAGATCCCCGAGCACCAAGAGAGGGAAAAAACGAGCGGTTCTACAAATTCTACAACGACGAAGGCCTAAAACTCATCACCAAAACATACCCACACTACATAGTGGATCATCAGATGCTTGACCTCAAAGTCGTCGGGGCTCCAGAGGACCATATTGAAAAAGTGCGCCAACCCCAACCTCGACTACAAGAACTACTAAAAAAAGGCCCCACAGATCAACTATTAGCAGCCATGGAGCAGGTGCTAGAGATTGCCTCAAACAAATCAGCCGTCTCAAAAGAAGCGTTTGGGGTGTTTGGCTCAATGCTGCATAACTTTCATCATCCAAAATATTCCGATATTGACTTTACAATCTATGGTAAAGTAGAGAATCAAAAAATAGTACAAACAATGGCACAACTCTACGCAGATCCCAATTCAGGGCTTAGCAATGAATTTGCATCAGAAGCAGTCATGGCAGGCAAACGTTGGCTGTTTAGAGACTTTACAATCCAAGATTTTGTTTGGCACCAACGCCGCAAAATGATCTATGGCCTATATGATGACCGCCCCAACAGCGGCAGAATCATCAAAGCAGAATTCGAACCAGTGAAAGCCTGGAACGAAATCAAAAACCAATACGACCCAAATACTCACATCACTCAAAAAGGATGGGTTAGACTCAAAGCCCGCGTGACAGCTGATGAGGAAGCACCCTTTATTCCATCAGTTTATGGCATTGAACCCCTCGAAGTTCTAAGCGGACCAAAAGAAGCCATAGAGGCTATTTGCATATTTAGCTACATGGAAGAATTCCGTCAACAGGTACAGCGTGATGAAACAATCATAGTAGAGGGCAACCTTGAGGAGGTATCAACACCAAAGAACAACTATTTACAAATAACACTAACATATTGTGTCCGCTACTATGAACAGGTACTAAGAGCCCTACATGATTAATCAAATAGCAATAGTTAATTGGATTTGTACCTATCAGGCGATAAACAATCTGTAGCGTGTTTGTTTAACCAAGCAAATATAGCCGTGATACGCGTCTTTCCATGAAGCAGTGCGCGTAAACGATATTAATTGGCAAATCCCTATGATGTCAACGAAATTTTCCACAGCGATCCTCTATGTTCTGGTGACTCTGAGTTTAATCTTTAGCCTCACCGCTCTATACCTTAGTGTGGCTCAAAACGATGATACCTCTGCCCCAGATTCTTCAAACGCCGCTCCATCCATAGTGCCCACACCGCCGGGAGATGTGGAGCCACAAGTTATACCTCCGCTTCAACCCACACAAATTCCTGTAGCGACCTACTTAACAATCAACTACACAGAAATCAACCGAGTGGAAAATAATGGTAGAACAAAAGTAACCCTAAGCGTAGATGTCAGCTACGATAGGGGAGACTCCATTACCATAAAGTACTCCCAATTCTGTCTCCACCTCTATGTCTGGAGAATGATTATACCTATGAATGTGGGTAATGCTGAACCTCAAAACAGTGGACAATTTATATTGGGACCTTCGCATCCAACGCAGACCTTTGAGCTAAACTTTGAATTTAGCACTACCGGTTTCAACGGAATGGATGAGCGTAGAACCGTTTACAACATGGGTTACACTGGACCTGCTGAGGTTCAATGGCTAACTGATAGCTTGTTTACTACCTGATTTCCAGTGAACAACGACAGATCAGACGGCTAACTTAACGCAGAAGGATCAGGTAGTCTTGGGGTTTATTTCCTAAAATCAGGCGATAATGTTCTTTATTGGTTTTTTTGTTGATTGTTCGCTCGATTTTTCCTTTTGCTTCGATGCGCTCACCTATCTTTGCTTGCATGCAAAATCTGCCGCGGAAAGAAACCACTTCCTCAATTGGGGCTATTTGGGAGCCCTCAAGGATTTGGACGTCACCAAGCTTGTAGGTGCAGGGCGTGTAGAGGGCGTCTTGTGCATCAGTTATGGTGGAACAAATTCGACTATATCCACTGTTTTGGTAGAATATATCGCCATATTGTTGGGGGGGGTTAGTTTGTTCTTTGATAAATCGAATAAAATAATCGGTGCCCTGATACATGCCTTGGAAGACTTTGCGTGACTCTACAGCTGAGAAATCGTTGAAGCTCATTTGGGTGTCTTTGAAGCGGAAGTCATAGAGCGTTTTGAGCTCAGCGGTTGTGTAGGGTTTGAAGCCTGATTGGGAGGTTTTTTGGAGTTCTTGTAGGGTACTGTAGGCTTTGTGGCTGTTTTCTGCGCCATAAACAATAGGGTCGATATCAGAGGTTGATGTGGTTAGACCCGCCATTATTGAACCTGAGATACCTATGTTGCTCCAGGGGAGATTGGCGTTGTGTTTTAATTCTTCAGCTAAATTTAGGGCCTTTTCTTCGAGGGGGGTGAGGTTTTTTGCGTGTCTTAGTTGGATTAGTTTGTCTGGGGGGTGGTAGTGTTTGATGATTTGGTTGTGGGGGACTTCGCAGAGTGTTTCTCCAAAAACCTCATCGTAAACGATGAGGTCGGGGTGGTTTTTTTCTAAGTAGTTAAATCGCTCGTCTAGGCTGTATACTTTGCCATAGCGGTTGTCTTTGTTTTTTCTTGTGCCATCTGGGGAGGGTATGAAACGGGGGAAAGCTATGATTTTGGTTTGAGGGTGAATTTGGCCCTTAACATCGAAAAATGTGCCGGTTTGGGTTTTGATTAAGTCGCCTTCTTGTGCCCTCATGATGGTTCCTTGTGAGCTAAAGTTTTGGATATGTTAATAAAGCTTCTTTGGGGTCTACTCTGAGTGTGACAAATGAGCAGCATCCAAAAAGCACAACATATCTCTAAATGTCTCCAACTTGCGATGATGCTAGAGGTCAGCACTCAAAAACCAGGTAATGTTAGTTTTGTCACCAGTTTTGAGAAAACACGGGTTGAACATTTTTTGGCCTCTGCTGTTGTTGCGGGGCCTAGTTTTCAATCCGCGGCCTTGCGCGGGGTTGCTGTTGCTAGGGGTCGGTTAAGAATTGAAAATTTGGGGATTGGGGGGTTAATTAAGGATTGTTTGGAGGATGTTGCGAGTTGGCAACAAGGGGGTAACACTATTCTTGGTACGGTGATGTTGTTTGTGCCGCTGGCAGTTGCCGCGGGCATGGCGATGTCAAGTAAGCCGAGGGGGTGTTTTGATTTTTTGGTTTTGCGTCGAAATCTTGATTTGGTGGTTAAGGCGACGTCTGCGGTGGATGCGGTTGAGCTCTATGAGGCCATCGATATTGCTTGTCCCAGTGGGTTGGGTGGTGCACCGGATCTTGATGTTACCAAGGCAGATTCTAAGAAACGGCTCTTAGAGGAGAATGTAAGTTTATTTGAGGTGTTTAGACTTGCTACAGACTATGATGATATCTGTTATGAGTGGGTTAACAATTACCCCCTAACCTTTGATTTGGCCTATCCCTACCTAAGCGAGCAGCTCAAAAACAAATCACTTAGCACCGCAGTTGTTCATACTTTTCTAAAAATTCTATCTGTGCGTCCAGATACATTCATTGCTCGTAAAATGGGCAGATCCAAAGCGCAAGAGGTCTCCAAAGAGGCACAGTTTATCTTAGAGTTAGGCGGTTTAGAAACCTCCAAGGGTAGAGAGAGGCTTTGTCAATTTGATCAAACCCTTCGCAACGCAGGAAACGCCTGTAACCCTGGCACCACAGCGGATTTAACGGCTACTACCTTGGCGCTCTGTGTTTTTGGTGGGTATAGACCTTGACTGAAAATTTGTTTTTTAGCCTACGCACCAGCCAAATCGTTGCACATCTGTTGGTGCAATCCCTTCTTGGCGCATTAGATCTCTGAGACACACCGGGTCGGTTTCTAAATAGTCTCCTGTGCATGCATAAGCTCTGCCACGGCATCCGCCGCAACTTTCGCGGTATTCACATTTGCCACAGTTTCCTTTCAAGGCTTGGCGTTGTCGCAGGAGATTTAAGACGGGGGCGTTGTGCCAAATTTGGGTTAGGCTCTGTTTGCGGATGTTACCAACGTTTAGGGGTAAAAATGTACAGGGGTAGACATCCCCATTTGGTCGGAGGCTAAAGTACATGTTACCTGCATGACAGCCAATGCCTTTGTGTATCCAAAATTCTTTAATCATCAGATCTTTGGCTTTGGTTCCATGGTTGCGGTGTATTTCTGTTGCGATTTTAGGGTAGAGAGGAGTGCCCCCTGACATGGTGAAAGTCATCTCGCTATCTTCTTGGCGGCTCTGTAGCCAACGGATAAGATTTACCCGTTGCTCCATGGTCATGGCGTTGTCCATCACGTCTTTGCCTCTACCCACAGGCACAAGGTCATAAACTGCCGCTTCATCAACACCTAAATTATACAGAAACTCTAGACGCTTAGGCATCTCAGTGTAGGTGTCTTTGAGGGCCATGGTAGTTACAACCACCTCTAGATCTAGTTCTATGCAGGTTTTGATAGCTTGTACGGTTTTGTTAAAGGTGCCCGGAGGTTGCGGATATGGTCATGTTTCTCTGGAACCACCGAGTCAATGGGCATACCTACGACTTTTAAACCGGCCTCTTGGAGCTGTAGCGCTGTATGAGGGGTCATAAGCAACCCATTTGAGAGCATTGCTGTGATGATGCCCAAATCAGTGCAGTACTCAATGAGCTGTAATACGAAATCTTTGCGTAACAGAGGTTCACCGCCACTAAAAATCAGTGCTTCGGTACCCAGACTGTGCATTTCCTCAATTGCCAGTTTGGCTTCGTTTAAGTTGAGTTCATCAGGCATCGCTTTTCTGGCAGATACGTGACAGTGGATACAACTCAGATTGCAAGCGCGGGTCACGGCATAGGAAACAATTAGAGGGGAGTTAGGTTCACCGTTTAGTCCTTGCCCTAAAAGGCCCTGTCTAAGTTGTAACTCAAGCATTTTTAGTGTTGTACCCACAGCTATTACCCAGATAATTAGATTTTAGGGCGGATAATCCAGAGCTGAATAACTCTGCGCAACAACCATGCGATGGCAAAAATAAGGGCAACTGCGATTATAGCTATCATGATGTTGGGGCCGATATCAAAACTATCTTCGGTGATGTTTGTTGAGGGTGAGAGATCGGTGATTTTTATGTTGTCAATGGTTGCGAGACTGTCGTGACCAAAGTAGTATTCGGTTCCATTCAAGATGTTACCTGAGGGGTTTTGTATGCCATGAAGTACCGTTGTGGTTTGTTTGTTGCCGTTTAGGTAGAGATGCATGCCGGTGACGTCGCGGCGGAATTCCACTTTGATCCATTGGTTAAATGGAATAGATTGGGTGGTTATGATTTCATTAAACCCGTCGTTGTCAGTCATTACATATCCGCTCAGGGCACCCTGCACGTATTGTTCACCGTTCTCAGGTGTACCCGCGCGTATTGACAACCCCAAGATGCGAATGGTGTTTTGCCAATCACATGTTTGATCGGGGTGGGTACATTTGGTAACTATGTGGTTATAGGCGGAGTCGTATAGACTAGAAACATAGATCCAAGCGCTGATTTGCACATATTTTTGAATATCGAGGTTTTGTGAAATCGGCACATACATAGGCTCTGACATCGGAGGGAAACCCACGACGAATTTTATGGGAACATAAACGGCGTTTTGGCCGTTAAACTCTAAGGCCTTATCATATTTGCCATCGACAAGGATGGGTTCAGCCTCACCGACCAAGATGCCATGATTGATGGCGGTATTGTCAGGGGTTATTGTGCCTGAGTCACTGGGTTTGATCTGATCCATAGCCCACTCACCCACTGTAACGCCGCTGCTTTGGCTAGTTGTGGCGGGGAGAAAAATCGGGCTCAAAAGAGTAACTAATAGAAGACAAAAGGTTAGAACTTTTGCAGTAAAGTTTTTTTGTGCCATCGTACTCACAGGATCCATTGCTAAGATAAATAGTTCTCAAGGAACCCAAGGTCCCAAAAAGAACCCGCGCAGACCATAGACCCTTTGCAAAGCTCTCTATAATAGTTTTGCTTTCTTTGTTGTTATGCATTTCTGCACAGTACGAACTCTTTAGCTAAATGCGGTGCGCTTATTTAATGTGAATTTATAGTTGTTATGCCTTGCTACATTAGAGTTGTGTGGGAGAGACTTTAAATGAATAACTTGCTTCTGTATTGGGGAGGTTATTGTATGCCGACATCTTTGCAACCTGTTCGGGGAATGCGGGATCTTATTGGTGAGGAGGCTCAAATTTTCACAACCATCTTGGGTAAAGCTCGCCAAACAGCTGAGTGCTATGGTTTTTGTGAGGTCGTAGTGCCTCATGTGGAGTCTTTTGAGTTGCTTTCTGCCAAATCAGGAGAGGAGATTCGTCAGCGTATGTTTATCTTTAAGGATTTAGGTGAGCGTCAAGTGGCTCTGCGGCCTGAATTTACGGCCTCCATTGCGCGGTTGGTAACTACTGTGCTTAGAAATGAGCCCAAACCGCTTCGGCTATTCTCTTCGGGTACGGTGTATCGTTATGATGAGCCGCAGAAGGGGCGTTATCGGGAGTTTTGGCAGTCAAATTTTGAATTGATGGGTTCTTCTAGACCTGAGGCAGATGCTGAGATTGTATTGCTTACTAACGCTTTGATGGCCTCGCTTGGGCTTGAGGGTTATGTGTTTAAAATTGGCCATATCGGAGTTATTCGGGGTATCCTGGGTCAGGATGGGGTTGATGAGAAGACTCAGAATGCAGTTTTGCAAAAGATGGATAAAAAAGACTATGATGCCGCCTTAGAGTTGGTTGATTCTGAGAAGAGTCGAAGTATGCTTGAGGGTTTAATTACCCTAAAAGGCAATAATTGGCGTGAGATAGTGAATCAGATGCAAATCTATGTTGCGAATTATCCCATTGCTAAATTGGCGGTTGAGAATTTGGGGGATATTTTGGGGCTTATAGCGGAGAGTGGTGATCTCAGAGTGGAGGTTGAGCCGGCATTTGCTAGGGGATTGGAGTACTATACGGGTATGATTTTTGAAATCTATGTTCCACAACTCGATATTGCGTTGGGTGGGGGTGGACGTTATGATCGGTTGATTGAGGTTTTTGGGGGGGATGCCACGCCGGCAGTTGGATGTGCGCATGGCATTGATCGGGTTGCGATTGCATTGCAGACCCAAAAAGCAATAGGTGGCAAGAAGGTCACCAAAAAGGTGGCTGTAATTCCCATAACTGAAGCTCTAAAGCCGCAGGCGCTAAGAATTGCTCAGCAGCTTCGCTTGGCGGGGGTTGCAGTTGAGTTTGAGGTTATGGGTAGAAAAATGGTTAAGGCACTCGAATATGCGGATAAACGCAAAAGTGACTATGCAGTTATTGTGGGGGAACGCGAGCTCAAAGACGGGACGGTGATGCTCAAAGATTTATCCAGCCGCCAACAAAACATCATAGCAATCGAAAAATTAGCTGAAACAATCACGGGCTGATTACAGTTTACCTATTACGACATACAAACCATGGATACTACATATCGCAGATGGCCGGGGAGACTGTCTAAAACTCAGATTAACTACCTGGTCGCTATAGGTAGTGCATGAAAAAATATGTGACCTACTTATAGTGTATTTCAGTTGGTGGAAGCTAGTTTTTGGAGTCTGAGGGGTTGTTGTCTAAGAGCTGTGGTTGTTGTTAGAGGCGTTTGATGTAGCGGTTGACTTCCCATTCGGTGACTTGGGTTCGGTAGAGGTCCCATTCGCGGTGTTTTTCGTGTAAAAAGTTTTCAAAGGTGATTTCACCTAGTGTTTCGCGCATTAGCTCGCTTGTTTCAAGTTCGTCAAGTGCTTCTTTGAGGTTTTCAGGTAGTGATATTATGCCTCTTTGTTTACGGTCTTCATAACTCATGTGGTAAACGTTTAGTTCAACGGGGTTACCGGGGTCGGTTTTGTTTTTGATACCGTCTAAGCCGGTTGCTAGAAGAACTGCAAATTGGAGGTAGGGGTTGCCTGCACCATCTGGACAACGGATTTCGCATCGGGCGGCGGCTTTTCTTGCGCCAAAGTTGGGGACTCGAATTAGGGGGCTTCGGTTTTTGTGGGCCCATGCTAGATAGACTGGGGCTTCATATCCTGGGACGAGGCGTTTGTAGCTGTTGGGCCAGCTATTGAGAATGGCAGTCATTTTGCGTCCGTGGGTTAATTGTCCGCCGATGTAGTTGCGGGCGAGTTTTGAGAGGTAGCCGGTTTTGGGGTCTTCGGTGTAGAAGAGGTTTTGGGTGTTTTCTTTGTTCCAGAGGCTTTGGTGTATGTGCATGCCACTTCCGTTGATGCCTTGGAAGGGTTTAGGCATGTATGTGGTGATGTAGCCGTTTCGGGCAGCTACGACTTTGCCGCACATTTTTAGGGTTATAGCGCGATCAGCTGTTTCGAGGGCTTCGCCATATTTGAAGTCGATTTCGTTTTGTCCCAGGGCGACTTCGTGGTGGCTGATTTCTATATCTATGCCAAAGGCTTCGGCGTAGTCGGCGATTTCTCGGCGCAAATCATCGGTGAGGTCGCCTGGGTGGGCATCAAAGTAGCCGGCTAGATCAATAGGGGTGGGTAGGCCGCCTGTTTCGCTTTCTTTGACTATGAAAAATTCTAGTTCGGGTGCGCAGATGAAGGTGTAGCCTTCGTTTGTTGCTTTTTCGAGGGTTCGCTCCAAGATGTATCTTGGGTCGCCTTCGAAGCGTTTGTTTTGGGGGGTATATACATCGCAGATGAGTCGGGCGGAGGATCTTTCTTTGGGTCTCCAGGGTAGGATTGCAAAGGTGGTAGGGTCGGGGTAGAGGGTCATGTCGGATTCTTCGACGGGTCGATAGCCAGTTATTGAGGAGCCGTCAAAGGATTGGCCGTTTTCAAATATGCTTTCTATATTTTTGGAGCTGACGGCCAAGTTTTTGAGAAATCCGTTTATATCGGTGAATTGAAGCCTAACAAATTTTATTTCATTTTCTTGGATTAGATGGATTATTTTTGTTACTTGCTCGTTCCAGATGGGATTTTTAAAATTTTTCATATCAATACTCCCTGTAAATTGTTAGGCGCTATCCAGTTGTTATGGATTTATGTGTTCATCTTAAAGATATTTAAGCTAACCCCCTATATTGTGAATATTTGTCCAATATATCAGAAATTTATTGAATAGTGCAACCAAACAATTCACAGAATAAACAGAAGAAGGAAAGATGCTTAGCGTTCTCTGCGCAGAAAATCGCCAATATCAGACACATTGCGCACCGCGATCTCATTATCGCTGCTTGGTTTTGCTCTCAGATCGCCAATGATTCGGCCAAATCCTAAGCATTCGCCAAATTCATTTAGCACTAAGGTGTTTGTGTTTTTTTTAGCTGAACCAAACACGCGCAACACACTTTTTGCAAAGAGGGGGCGTCCGCATATGTAGAGCCAGGCCGCATTTCTATCAACAACTATACGACGGGCGTTTGCTTTTGCTAAGATGGATAGTAGGTTGAAGCTGGGGAAAAATTTGCCTTCTTTTGTTTTGCCTAAAAAAAGTCCTGTGTGAAAAAAATTGTCTCGAACCATAAGCGGTTTTAGGGTGGCATTAACAAGATAGATGCGACCATTTTTTTCGACGATTAATTCGGGGTTTAATACGATATCTACATCAAAGGTAGCGGCAAAGTTGGTTAGGGCTTTAGCTTTCATGGGGTTAGCTCCGTTTTAGTTTGGCTGCAAAAAAGCCTTGGGTTTCATTGGGCCATATTCGACGGCATCTGTTAAGGGAGGGATCTAGTTTTTTGCCAAAGACCTCGGTTAAGCCGTTTTGGCCATAACTTTGTGTTTCTTGGATTTCCAAGTTGAGGTTTTTTATTGCCCAATCTAGGTTTAGTTCGTTTTCTTCAGGTTCAAGTGAGCAGGTGGCATACACTAGTTCGCCCTGGCGGCTTAGGCATTGGGAGGTTTTGGTGAGTATGTCTCTTTGTAGGGCGGCGTTGCGCTGGATGTCTTTTAGGGTTCGGTTTTTAAACCAGTTGGGATCTCCGGCAAAGTTTCCTGAACAGGGGGCATCAACTAGTATGCGGTCAAATTGTATGTTTAGCGTGGGGGCCTGTTTTGCATCAAGTAAATAGACCACAGTGTTTGTGATGTGGCATCGTTCTAGATGGTTGGTTAGTGCGTTTAGGCGGCGTTTGTCCACATCTAGGGCTATGATGGCGCCTGTGTTTTCCATGGTGTCGGCTAGCTGGACGGTTTTACCGCCCGGGGCTGCAGCGCAGTCGAGCACTTTTTTTCCTCTTAGCTCACCAAAGAGAGACACAGGGATTTGGGCGGCGGCTTCTTGAATGGAGTAGAGGCCTAGCAGATATTCAGCGGTGGCGCCTGCAGAAACTTTGGAGTCTAAAACCCAGTAGCCTGATTTGAGAAAGGGGATTTTTTGAAGAGATACCCCTAAGCTGTTGAGGCGTTGGGGGAGATTTTTGTTGTGCGCCTGGGTGTGGTTTATGCGAATGGCTTGGCGTAGGTTAACCTCTTTGAATTCCCAGCCGAGTTGTCTGTAGCGGTCTTTGAAGAATTCTTTGCCTGACACAATCAAAACTTGTCTATGGGGAGATAAAAGCTTTTCAACGCCAAATAAACATAAGATGGGCAAGCAAGAATTGTTTTGTGTTTGCAGATGTGTTGGGGATTATTGTTTGGGTGGTTGATTTTGTTGGTAATGGTTGATGTTTGGGGATTGTTAGTTGTGTTGAGGGGTGTGTTGAGTGGGCAGTCAAGGTTTTTATGTTATTGTGAAACACAATACGTATGGAGGATTAAACATGTTTACTAGTATGGATGAGGCAAGAAGGTTCTGTAAGGATAATGAGATTCAAATGATTGATTTTATGATGGTGGATCTAGATGGGCGTTGGAGACATCTTACGATCCCTGTTGATCGATTTAGTGATGATATATTAGAGGAGGGCGTTGGGTTTGATGGTTCAAATTATGGTTATGCACCTGTTGAGAAGAGTGATATGGTGTTTGTGCCTGATTTGAGTAGTGCGTATGTGGATGCGTTTGCAGAGATTCCTACTTTGGCTATGATTGGGGATGTGTTTGTTATTGATTTGCCTAAAAATCGCAGGTTTGATCAGTATCCCAGAAATGTTGCGGTTCGTGCTGAGGAATATATGAAGGGTCTTGGGATTGCTGATGAGATGCGTATTGGGCCAGAGTTTGAGTTTCATGTGTTTGAGCATGTGAGTTATGTTGTTGAGCCAAATGGTTCGGGATATTTTGTTGATACTGAGCAGGCGGCTTGGAATACAGGTGATGAGGGAGAGAATTTGGGTTATAAGATGCCTGTGAAGGGAGGATATCATATGGCTTTACCGATGGACAGGCTTAGTGGTTTTCGTTCTCGGGTTTCTATGTTGATGGAGAGGCAGGGGATTTTGGTAAAGTATCATCATCACGAGGTCGGTGGTCCGGGGCAGGTCGAGATTGAGGTTGAGATGGGTTCGATGCTAGAGATGGCCGATAAGACGATGATGACAAAGTATTTGGTGAAAAATGCGGCGTTTGCTGAGCATAAAACTGCAACGTTTATGCCAAAACCGATCTATGCTGAGGCGGGGAATGGTATGCATGTTCATATGCATTTGTTTAAAGAGGGGGAGCCGCTTTTCTATGATGCAGAGGGTTATTCACAGTTAAGTGATACTGCACTGCATTTTATGGGGGGGCTTCTGAGTCATGCTAGGGCGCTTTGTGCGTTTACTAATCCAAGTACAAATTCGTATAAGCGGCTTGTTCCAGGTTATGAGGCGCCGGTTACAATTGGGTATGCAACGGCGAATCGTAGCAGTGTAATTCGTATTCCAGCATATGCAAAGAGTCCAAATAAAAAACGCTTTGAGTTGCGCAATCCAGATGGCACCTGTAACCCCTATTATGCGTTTTCGGCAATTCTTATGGCGGGTCTTGATGGGGTACAGAAAAAAATTGATCCTAAAAAAGAAGGGTATGGTCCCTATGATTTTAATCTATATACGCTTTCTTCTGAGGAGCAGCGAAAGATCAAGCAATTGCCCCGCTCGCTTGATGAAGCATTGGATGCTTTGGAGGCTGATCATGAATTTTTGACAATCGGGGGGGTATTTCCAGAGAAGTTAATTGAGATCTGGATTAAAAAAAGACGTCAAGATGCAGCACGGTATAATCAACTCCCCCAGCCGGTAGAATTTGATATGTACTACGATCTCTAACAAGCATCTAGATACACTCAATTGCGGTTAATTCACCCCGCTTTTCTTTTTTATGCACACAATATGGGGTTTATTTGAGAATATGTTCGGTAGAGCATTTTAAATAACAACATTTTGTTTGGTGTATGTGATTGGTTAATTTGGTAGCGGTTGCTTAATGGGTCAATTAATCGGTGAGTTGCTGGGCAGAATTGCTTGGGGGTTGTGGGCGTTTGTTGTTTGGGTTTGTTGTTTTGTGATATATGGTTGAGTTAGAGTATTCCTGGTTGGGAATAATGTTTTTAAATTTTTAGTTAGTGATATTAGCGGGTGAGGAGTGCCTGTGAAAGCCGCTGGGTTAAACAACATTCATTCATACACACTCATACAATACATCTTTTCTGGCGGTCGAGTAGGAATAGATTCACCCAATTCTCACTCAACAAGCAACTACAAGACTCAAGATTAATCACACAATTAATTCTTAGATAGAAAGAACAAAAACAAACCAACAGTTCAACATGTCAAAAGGGAAAACCAAACAAACCGAAAAAGAAACAAATAACTGCTCCAACACTAAACCCCATTTTCAACACCACACAAAATTTTTTAAAGCCAACCCAGCACATAATCCACCGAGGCACAACCATGACTGAAAAAACCAACTACACCCCAGATTTCCCAAGCCAAATCATACAAGAAGGCCAAGTACAAATCCTAGTCCCCAACCTCAAAGCATACAACGTAACCCCAAGCAACTATGCACCATCCAAAGCACCAGTTTTCTACAACCCAAAAATGGAATTTAACCGCGACCTCTCAGTCTTAACACTGCAAACCTACCAACACAAAATCAACCAAAACATAACCATCTGCGAACCCCTAACCAGCCAAGGCATAAGAGGCATCCGCTACGCCGCCGAAATCAACAACATCACAAATATACTGCTAAGCGACATCAGCACCAAAGCCTGCCAACTCGCCCAACACAACATCAACCTAAACCAACTCGAAAACAAAATAACCCTAAAACACAGCGACGCCAACCACACCCTAATCAACAACGCATCCCCAAAAAAACGCTTCAACATCATCGACATCGACCCCTTTGGCACACCCACACCCTACATAGACGCAGCATTTCGCGCACTAAAAAACAAAGGCCTAATCGCAACAACCGCCACAGACCTAGCACCCCTCTGCGGAGTACACACAAAAGCCTGCCTACGCAAATACGCCAAACCCCTACGCACAGAATACTGCCACGAAACAGCCATCAGACTCCTCTGTGGCAGCCTAGCAACAACTGCAGCAAAACAAGACATCGGAATTCAAATCCTACTCAGCCACAGCACCGACCACTACATCAGAGTATACGCCCAAATCAACTATGGAGCAAAAAAAGCCGACGACAACATCAAAGCCATGGGCTACATCATGCACTGCTTCAACTGCATGCACAGAGAAATCACCCACCAACCATTTAGCGACCCCACCTGCCAAGAATGCGGCGCAAAAATGGACTACACAGGCCCCCTCTGGACAAACCCCATAAACGACCCCGAATTCATACAACAAATACTCACACAAACCCAAAAAACAACCCTCAAAAGCAACACAAAAATCACCAAACTCCTAACCACCCTTAACACAGAAACGCCCATGCCCCCAACATACTATGTCATCGACAAACTAAGCAGCAAACTAAAATTACCCGCACCATCCAACCAAACAGTCATAGAAACACTCAAAAAAACAGGCTACCAAGCAACACCCACACACTTCAACCCCCGAGGAATAAAAACAAACGCACCCACCATAACCATGCACAAAATACTAAAAGAACTCACAACATAGACATTGCACAGGCAACATTACAAATAACGACACAACCATCAAGCATATACCAAGTAGTCTGCACACAACCTTAGTGTCACCATCAAAGCTAAACAGACAAGGTTAACCCCTAACTTCCTGGTTTTAAGTAATAGGTGTTAGTTTCTGGCTTGGTTTTTGGTTGTTTTTATGTTAGAGGTTTTTTATGGCGTTTTTACGATAAGGTCATATTACTTATGTTAAGTAATGTGTGTGTAAACTTAAAGAGGCAAATATCGCGTTAATTGTAAAAATAACTAAAAAACAAGGTTCATAGCCAAAACCTATTACTTGCTTTTGGGAAGTTAGGGGTTAACTAGACAATACCCAACTTTTTCCAGATTCCAAATCCACCAAACACCCCCAACAACATATCACCATAACCTCAACTAACCAAATACCCCCCACACAACATCAAACAAACACCCAACCCCAATTAGATAAAGTTTAAACAGCAAACAACACATCTAAAATAAGGAAAACCTATGTCCAGAAAAATCACAGTTATCGGCACCGGAATGATGGGCAACGCCATAATCAAAAGCCTACTCAAAAACAACACCACCCCCCTAAACATAACAGCCACTGATATTCAAGCTGAAAAACTAAAAGAACTCGAAACAATAGGCATCAAAACCAACACCAATAACGCCCAAGCCGCAAAAGAAGCCGACATCATCTTCATCATCGTCAAACCCAACGACATCACCAAAGTCCTAAACGACATCAAAGAAGAAACCAAAAACAAACTACTCATATCAGTTGCAGCAACAGTCCCGCTAAACTATCTAAAAAAACACGCCCCAGAAAGCAAAATCATACGCATCATGCCCAACCTCTGCGCCATGGTACAAGCATCCTACACCGCATACTGTTGCACAGAAAACCTAACCACCCAAGACAGAGAAACAATCAAAGAACTGCTCAATATGATGGGCACCTGCGAAGAAGTGGACGAAAAACACATGGACGCCATCACAGCACTCAGCGGCAGCGGACCCGGCTACCTGAGCATAATAATAGAAGCCCTCACATACGCAGGCCTAAAAGTCGGCCTACCAAGAAACACCGCACTCAACTGCGCAGCCCAAACCGTCTTGGGCACAGGCAAACTCATAGTAGACCTCAACGAAGAACCCGCCCACATAAAAGACATGACCACAACCCCCGGCGGAACAACCATAGAGGCCATCTACCAAATTGAACAAAGCCAAATCCGCCCAGCTATGATACGCGCCATCGAAGAAGCAACCAAAAAAAGCCAAACCATACGCGAAAAACTCAACCTGCAATAGCAAACAGCAATGTTTGAAACACACGTCTTTGACTGGGACGGCCCCTTAGCCGATACCCACCAAAGCATCGTGACTTCTTTTCAAAAAGCCCTCTGAGAACCACTTGAATATATCAAACTATATTGAGCACCGTATCGGCATCGGCGCCGCAGACGCCTTCCGCGAAATTCTACACTCAACCGCACTAAAACAGCCGAGCGAGAGCATGAAAAAACAATGGAGCACAACCGCTCAATCGAACGAAGTCGCTAAAAGCGTCGCTTCGGTTCTCAGTCGCGCCGCGGATAAATGCGGTCTCCACCTCAGCAGAAGCGGGTTATAATCGCGAAGTTAAAAAAATATGTAACGTGAAAGCAAGAAAAGCAGGCGGCAGGTGTTGCATCGCAGTGACAACAAGTAGCAAAGATGACCTGCAGTTGGAAAACCTGATTTAATCGTGAAAACTCTAAAAAACCCCGAATCTTAAACCAAATACTACATCAACAGCATTAGTAAAGTTGTAGTAGTTATGTGACAACCACATAACTTTAAACATTTTTCGAATCAAATAATTAGTTGCTTCAAGTCTGAAGGAAGAACATGGTTTGATGGATACAGCGCTAAAAACAAGGGAAACTGATAAAACAGCACTGTTTGAGGTTCTATTGCTAAACAACGCAGATGATCAAAATAGGGAAATAGAAAAAGCAGAACAAGCAAATTTGCACACAACAAATGAACTGCAAAATAACGACTCAGACTCAAAAACCAAACCAACCAGAAAATCACATACCCAAAAATGCAACCTTAAACCAAACATAATTCAACCAAAAACACTGGTTTTCCATCAGCAATGAGACATAATAAAATGTGTGGCGTGCATCCATAGATTCCCTTTACCCCCCCCCTCTCTCTTCCTCACCTGGATGCACGCTACTCCTACTCACCAATTAAACTAACTAACCCTAAATTTGCCCTCCACAACTAAATCCAGGGGACAAAATCCAGGCTGAATCGGCACTTTATTGGCAATTTTTCAATCAAAAAACTCTATAGGGTAATGTAGTCCGGCTACATATATATCTACATGTTAGCAAGAAATAAAAACCCATTTGTCGTATCGCATTCAAGAGGATATTTACATGTCTGAACGTTTCGCTAAAAAATGGGAAGCCACACCAGAAGGAGACAATCTCGTAAATTCACTAAAAGAGATAGTTCAACCAACTACACCCCTCAAACCCCGTCTAGATTTTGCCGCCAGACAACTCGACCTTCAGATCAACAAACTTGATCAAGCAAACGAACGTTTCACCCAAAAAGACAAAGCATTGTTCACAAAACTCGTTGCCGCCTACACAGAACACGACCAAGCCCATGCAAACATTTACGCCACAGAACTAGCAGAAATTCGCAAGATGGGACGAATTATTATGAATGCACGTCTCGCCTTGGATCAAATCTCATTGAGAATCAAAACTGTCAGTGAACTAGGCGATGTTTGCGCTATGCTGGGTCCCTGCATCGGAGTATTGCGCAGCGTCCGCAACGGATTAGGAGGCGTGCTCCCCGAAGCAGAAGGCGAATTAAGCGACATCGGCAACATGCTCAGCGGACTCATGTTTGAGGCAGGCACAACAAGCGGTATGTCACTAAACTTTGACAACGTCAACGAAGACGCAGCAAAAATTCTCTCCGAGGCAGCAACTGTTGCAGAGCAAAGAGTCAGTGCAAACTTTCCCGACCTCCCCCCCGGACTATCCGGCGCATCAAACAAAACAAGCACCTAACTACTTCCCCCACCCACTTTTTTGTCTAGACCCCAAATTACAATATAACACCCCGTTAAACACATAAAAAGATACAAAAATAGCAACAAAAGCACCTTATAAAAATTACATAACAAAAAATCTAATCAGTAAAGCAGGAGTTTGGAGCAAAGACCAATGATTTTATGCCTCCAGAAAGGTTATAACCATAAAACCCGCTAGCCTTATGAATGATATGGATACCCCTCGCCTCTGCCCCGACTGCTATGTTGAGATGAAACCAGTATATGACAAAGAGGGCAAACTACTCTACCACCAATGCCCCAAATGCGACATGCTAATTCTCTTCACCCACTCAGGACACTAAGCACCATTTTGCTAAAACAAGAATACGCAAACCCGGTGTAACCTTTGAACTTATATTTATCGTATACCAATATAGGCTGGGTGTTTAACGATTGAACAGTAGTAGTGAAACAGAGCTAGAATACGCACTACGAGGTAAGGCATGGAAAGTATATTGGTACCTTCTAAAAAACGGTAACCCGGCAGGTATTCGCGAAGTTCAACGCGCGCTACATTTTAGCAGTCCCAGTATAGCGTTTCATCATCTTGAGCAACTACGTGAATTGGGACTTGTTGAGAAACAAGAAATCGGCGGGCACTACAGGCTGGTTGGGGAAGTTAAAATCGGCGTACTTCGCCACTATGTGAAACTAGGTAAACTCTTGTTTCCACGGTACTTCTTCTACGCATTGTTTTCCACATTGTTCTTCAGCCTATATTTGCTACTTATGGTTAACAGTTTCACCCGGGATAACCTCTTTATAATCTCGTTTGGTACAATCATCTGCACTATTTTCTGGTATGAAGCATATCGAGTTTGGGGTATGAGGCCGTTCTAAATGTTAGAACAACATGTTCGCATAGTTAGTATAAAAACGGGGTTGATACATAGGTTACATGGAGAGAAAGCGTAATGGTGCAAAGAGAAATCAAGAGAAAAACACGCCTCTATGGAACAACAGCAGTACTCTCAGCCATAGTTCTTATATCTTTAATTTATGTTTTCGGCGTGACACCCACACTTCTACCCCCCTCTCAGGCCCCCACAGCTGGAGAAATGAGAACATTTACGTCCACTCAAGAAATCGCAAATTATCTAAACATTAACATGGCAGAACAAAACATCTATGAAAGCTACACATACAAAGTGGGCGGTGATATTCCCATACGACAAGCGATACCCACCTCAACTATATCGGAAGGTACAATAAGCACAAGCTGGGGCGGTTATTCAACCACCAATATCCAGGTTTATGGGGTGGATGAAATAGATACCGTGAAAACAGACGGTCAATACATCTATATGATCTCAACCAATACTCTAACCAGAAGTCGGGCTACAAACGAGTTCTCAGATGGTGCTGGAAACGCTGTTTACATCATAGAGGCCAACGCGCAAAACCTCAAGTCAGCATCCAAGATTACACTCGATGAAACAACTCTTCCAAAAGGACTGTTTTTAAGCCAAGATAACAATCAACTGTTTGTTTTATCCAACAAATATATTCAATACATATACGATGATTATTATGGTGATGGTATTGCACACTATTCAAGTGATGCCTATACTTGCATTAACGTCTACGATATTTCTAATAAGGCTCAACCGATGTTAACTCGCAACTTTACGCTAAGTGGAAATTACTTCAACAGCCGAATGATAGGTGACATTGTGTACACCGTTGTCACCCAACCCGTCACCGCGTTTAACAACATAATCACTCTACCAAGGGTGTATGATAATAGTCATCAATTTGATGTATCCCCAACTAGCATCTACTACGCAGACATGAATGATTCAAGCTTTAGCTTCACAAGCATCTATGGCCTAAACCTCACCGATGAAACCTCAACACTATCCAACATGACCATTATGATGGGATGGACATCGACGATGTATATGTCCCCCCAAAACTGTTATATCACCTATCCCTGTTGGGACCAAACCACAGGACAGTACACATCGATTTACCGCATTGTAATTGATGGGTTACAACTGTCTTTGGAAGCTAAAGGAAGCATCCCGGGCAATGTCTTAAATCAGTATTCCATGGACGAATACGCGGATAACTTCCGGGTAGCCACCAACTATTACGGCCCCGAATCACAACAAGTCAATAACATCTATGTACTAAACTCAGAGTTAAACGTCGTGGGTAAACTTGAGGGGCTTGCACCAAACGAGAACCTACACGCAGCACGTTTTATGGGTGATAAGGGTTATTTAGTAACTTTTAAGGTAATAGATCCGCTCTTTGTTATTGATCTTAGCGTGCCCAGTGATCCCCAAGTGCTTGGTGAACTAAAAATTCCAGGTTATTCAGACTATCTTCACCCCTATGATGAAAACCATCTCATCGGCATCGGCAAAGAAACAACCGAGTCCACTACAGGGGACTTTGCATGGTATCAGGGTCTAAAACTTGCCCTCTTTGATGTTAGCAACGTCAAAAAACCGATCGAGCGGACAAATTATGGTATAGGCGACAGAGGCACTCACTCATTGGCACTCTCAGACCCACACGCATTTCTCTTTGACAAAGAAAAAAACCTACTTGTAATACCGGTTAACTTAGCATTGATCAACAACCAATCACCACAGGATTTCCCAAACGCTGTAACCTACGGTGAAAGTGTCTGGCAGGGAGCATACGTGTTTAACCTCAGCACAGACAAAGGCTTTACACTCAAAGGCACAATAACACACCTAAACCCCACATTACTAAACAACCAAGGCCAACTAAATAATCACTACGATTACTACAATACCCAAAACGACTGGATAACACGCACCCTCTACATCGACGATAATCTCTATACAATTTCCAACTCAGAAATCAAACTTACAAACCTAACCAACATGACACAAATAACATCGATAAACCTCAAATAGCACTAGCAAACAACAATACAACTCATCAACCATTAGCCTAAAACATTGGTTCACAAATCCTATAGTTAGCCACAAACACCCAGCCTCGATTCAAAGATTGCGTAGGACGGATCAACATCAACTTTTTATGTTTGATTAGCTGAGAGAGTATGGCTATAGATATGAATCTTTGGAAGCAAGTTCCTGCGGGGGATAATCCACCAACTGAACTTAACATGGTTATTGAAGTTTTAAGTGGTTCGCGGGATAAATATGAGTATAAATCAGATTGGGAAACTTTTGTGCTTGACCGCATAATTCCCTCAGCAGTATTTTTTCCAGTGGATTATGGGTTTGTTCCCCAAACATGGTCAGAAGACAATGACCCCCTAGACATCATGACCCTAACATATGAGCCCTTAGAGGTTGGCGCAATTGCTCGCGTTCGAGTAATTGGGGCACTCCACATAGAGGATGAAGAGGGGCCCGATGAAAAAATTCTCTCAGTTCTTGTCAACGATGCACGTTTCAAGGGCTACAACGACATAACCGATGTGCATGAACATCAATTAAACCAAATTAAGGAATTCTTTACAACCTACAAACGCTTAGAACCCCACAAATGGACCAAAGTCAAAGACTGGCAAAACGCCAAAGAAGCAAAACAAATCGTTGAAGCCGCAATGCAACGCTTCAACACACACTTCAAGCGATAACCATAAAACACCATCAAACAACTATTTTCATCAACAAATATCAACATCAAAATTAAATAAAGCGAATTTAAATACAAATAATTCAGATTGAATATCAGCGTGAATTTGGGTTTATGCGTTCCTGAAATTTAGGGGCAAAATGTTTTTTATCAGTGTAATGCTTAAAGGTAAGGAGATTTTCTGAGTACTAAAGGGATAACATGAATAATTTCTCTGAAGCAGAACGGTTCATCACTAATTTAGATCACGCTAAAAGTTATAGTGAGATCTGGCAGGTTGTACAGGAAACTGCCGCGTATGCAGTAGGTAAACGTCGCAACAGTATGATGCTTTTCTTGGATGATCTACCGTTGCAGTATGGCGCTTACTATTCAGTGGGAACCAATAACATCGTTCTCAATCGCACTCTTGTGGATACTGTAGAGGCCTCCTGTAGTGATAGAGCCACAGTTAACGCCTTAATCTACAACCTGCTTCTGCACGAATATCTACATGCCCTAGGGGAACTTTCTGAGGCAACTGTGAGACAGACAACATTTGAGGTAGCAAAAAAAAGCTTTGGAGAAAACCACATCGCCACCATACTTGCCTGCAAATCACCGTGGATCCTACTAAACAACCTCACACAAAAAACCATTATTTCATCAAAAAGAGTTATGGAAATCGTCCACAACTTCGAAAAAACAGACAAATACATCGTTTAACAGATATTAGCACGCATTAGTGTTATAGGCGGTAAATCGGAGGGTTTATTAGCATAGACGCTTTATTCGGGTTTTAGGGTATTTGTGTGTTGAATTACACCATATCGTCTAAACATCCTGAGTATTTTAAGAGCCTTTCGTTTACTTAATGGTGTAATATGCCGCTGACAGCGCCATATCCTCACATAAAATAACAAAATAACCCCCATAACGCCCAATACCACTTTAGTCACTATTTATTCACCTACTCAACATATCATCTAACACATTCCACTAAACAGCGAAGAACCATTTGGATCGGGAGCATCAATATCAGCTGATATAGCAAGTTACAGCGTCATTGATAGTTTTCTAGAGCGATAGCACGCAAATTAAGCGTTGATCGTGGAAATAGGCCATTTAAATGGTGCACTACCAGAAAATGTTAGCATATCATTGTATATTGTTACCTGAACTTTGCTTAGTTACCCCATAGGTCTTGGTTACGTTGTCTGAAAATACCTCCATACATCCCGTTATTTTCTTGGAAAGTGTCATTTTGCTAGTTTTTTGAGTTTTAGGGCGCGTTTACAGGGTTTTTGATTTGTTGGGGCGTGTTTTGTGTTGGTTATGGGGCGTTTTACATTGGGTTTACCTATGGGTTAACATGCGGGTTAACTTGCTTTAAGGGTTGGTGTTTGTTTTTGAAAATGGGCATAAATTGGGCATAAAATTGGTTACCCATGGGTTATTTTTCAGAGTTCAGGTTGTTATATGAACCGCACCAGCATCCATCACCACACATCACATCAGTCTACGCCACCCGTAGTTAGTTTGAGTTACACATTTTTAAAAACGGACCCAAAATACGGAACACCGCACAATTATGCGCAAATAATTTTCACATCATAGTAACCAATATCGCAAAAATTTCAACAAATCGTAATCTAAAATTTTTTTAAAAGTATCAGAAATCAATAAAATTGAGATTTGATTAATTGAAAATAGTATGTGTTTAGATGCTGCGGAAAACATAAACACTATTGTAACAATATCACCATATTGTCCATAAATCCTAGTGTAGGCTAAACACATACTGAAAATAAATAAAAATGCGGCTAATTTGCCGCCCTATGGGTTTTAAGAAAGAAGCTAAAAAAGCTTCTTCCACGGATGTTGTTGTCCTATTCATCTATGGTCTTGATGGAGTATAGACGCCATGCAAAATGCTCTCAGGATCTTCAGGATCCTCAGAGCCAAGTTTGATTGCTGGAAGCTCTATATCAGGCAAATACACGTCAGCAACGCGATTATCGTTGTATAGGTCATCAATGTGATTATCAGGCAAATACTCGTCAGCAACCTTGTTATCAGGCAAACGCACGTCATCAAGGCGGTTATCAGGTAAAATCTCGTTACCAATGAAATTATCAGGCAAATACTCGTCAGCAACCTTGTTATCAGGCAAACGCTCAGTACCAATGAAATTATCAGGCAAATACTCGTCAGCAACCTTGTTATCAGGCAAATACTCGTTAC
>Ga0123356_10000734_pt1 | contig 36122 bp, 35 predicted proteins | sample TergutEmb28metaG_2_FD_92546 | JGI IMG/M metagenome (GOLD analysis project Ga0123356, IMG submission 92546) | Embiratermes neotenicus P3 segment gut microbial communities from Petit-Saut dam, French Guiana - Emb289 P3 | ecosystem: Host-associated > Arthropoda: Insects > Digestive system > Gut ...
GGGTGTTTTATAAAGACGAGGTTTTTCTGGGTGGTGGAAAAATCGTTTAAACGCTTTGGTGATTTTTCAAAAAAAAAAAAAAAAAACATGTCGTAATTATATCTTTGTCACAAGGTTTGTTTAAAACCCTTCACTAAATTTACACAGCCTTGACACGCTTGTGAAAATGTGCTATTATGTATCGTGTATAAATATATTTATTTATAATAGAGCCCGGGATTATGATTGGAGAAAAGATATGGCAAAGAAAAACAGCAGCAATACCGGATTTTTAAAAAAGCTGATACCACTCAGCAGTCGTAAAAAAATAATGATGTTGGTTATACCTGTTTGTGTTCTGCTTTCCATAGGGTTATACTTGACTACATTTTTGATTATGCAGATAGTTACCGCTGATAATATCCGGACAAATAATGAGTTTAATGTCACTGTGAAAAGAGAGGCTGATACCCTGTTAGCCAGACAAGCACAGGATTATATGAATATGATTGCCCAAGAGCAGGCACAAACATGCAAGTACATTCTCAGAACATCAACCGGCTCACCCGAGGAAACACTTGATGCAATTATAGACGTTCTTAACATACATGCAGAGGAAGAGGATGAAGCGGACAAAGACCTTGCTCAGGATATGAAGCGGTTTTCTTTCATCATCAACCACAACGGTGAGTTTGTCGCTTATCCCGATGAAAATGCGTGGTATATCGATGATGCAATCGGGTTGAAATTTTTAGAGATTTACAGAAACAGAGCGAGAGGCACAGCTGTAAGAGAGTTTGAAAACTTCGATACTCCCACAGATAAGACAAGGGTTGAGGTGTGCATGTCGTTCGCTGAAATAAGCGATGAGTATATATTAGTTTCTTGCGTTACTAAGGAGAAAGTCGAATCGAGAGCAGGCGTTTTCCGCAGTAGAATGGACGTTTTAACAAGGAACAGAAACAGCAGTATAAATCAGACACAGATTGTTGTGCTTATCACCGCTCTTGTTATTGTTGCGGCTGCGGCTGTGGGGCTGACAATCGCTTTAGTAAAAACAATGCTGAAATATGTTGCTGTTCCTGCACACGATTTTATATTCGATATTAAGAAAACATTCGAGGAAATCGACGGACTTGATTTAGAGATTACTAAGGATACCGAGGACGAAATTGCCATTGCTCGTGATGCTTTGTTGAAACTCTCAAACGAGTTGAAGGAAAGCATGGACGATGTTCTGAAGCTGAGCGGGCTTACCGAAAAGTTCGAGAACTCTGCCAACTTCGATATGCTTACCGGAATTTACAATCGCCGCCGCTTTATGGAGCTTGTTCCCAAGCACTTGGTTTTGGCAGGAAAGAAAAACGAGCCTACCTTCGTCATTATGCTTGACTTGGATAAGTTTAAGTTAGTCAATGATACCTATGGTCATGCGGCAGGTGACGCTGTTCTTAAAACAATCGCCACAAGAGTTAAAGATACTGTTCGTCCTTATGACCTTTTCGGACGATACGGTGGTGAGGAATTCATCATGTTTATATCGGTTGCAGACGCTACTAACGCTGTTGGGTTCGCAGACCGTATCCGTGGCATTATCGAAGCTGCTCCTGTTGTGTTTGAAGACCTCACTATCCCGATTACTACAAGTATGGGTGTTGCACAGGCTTCCCCCGATGTCAGCTTTGAAGACGCTCAGAAGTATGCGGACGAAGCACTTTATATGGCTAAGGAAAACGGCAGAAACAGAGTAGAGTTGTATATCGAGGGTGAGTCTAAGTCGGTGCTTAATGAAAAGCAAAAGGCGGCTAAGGAAGAAAAGAAAAAATAGATAAACAGTTATGAGGGGGGATGGAAACATCACCCCTTACCGATTTTACATAAAAAATGTTGACAAAACAGAATTTATGTGTTATAATACAATCCAATAATTACCGAAAGGAAAAATTTAATAATGACATACGAAAAAACATTTGACGGTATCAAAAAAACATTGATGAAAGCCGACACATCCGGGCTTGACCGTGACTTCGCTCTCCAATGCAACATTCAAGGCGAGGGAGAGGGTTCGTTTTATATTGCATTTAAAGAAGGCGTGTTCAGCGTTGAGCCTTATGACTATAAGGATAACGATGCACAATTATATGCAAGCGGCGACACTTTCTCGAAAATGCTGTCCGGTAAGTTAGACGGCGGTAAAGCGTTTGAGCAGGGATTGCTCGGTTTCGACGGTGATGTTGAGGCGGTTCTCATGCTTAAAAAATTGAAGAAGCCTGCGACAGAGAAAAAAGCACCCGCAGCTAAGAAAGCTGCTCCGGCTAAAAAAGCCGCTCCGGCTAAAAAAAGCACTAACGCAGCTAAAGCTACTGCTGCTAAACCTGCAGTTAAGAAAAGCGATGTAGCTAAAGCTACTGCGGCTCCTGCAAAAGAAGAAACAAAAACCGAGAAATAAAAATCATGGCAGCCAACCTCGGCTGCCATATTTTACATATTCAAAAACGGGAGGCAATATGTTTAAAACATTGGACGAGGCTGTAATCTTCTGTGAAGAAAATGATATTCAAATGGTTGATTTTATGATGCTCGATATTAACGGGCGGCAAAAGCATTTAACCATTCCTGTGGGCAGGTTGGACGAAAGCCTTATGTGGGACGGGATAGGCTTCGATGCGTCGAATTATGGATTTGCTCCTGTCGAAAGCAGTGATATGGTGTTCATTCCCGATTTATCGACGGCGTATGTTGACCCGTTCGCTGAGGTTCCTACGCTGGCTGTGATTGGTGACGTTTATGTGATTGCACTTCCCGAGAATCAACGGTTCGACCAAGACCCCAGAAACGTCGCTGTTCATGCTGAGGAATATCTCATTTCTACCGGAATTGCAGACGAGTTTCGCATTGGCCCTGAATTCGAGTTTCATGTGTTTGACCATGTGAGTTATGAAAACTTGCCTAATTCTGTGAAGTTTAAAATAGACGTTGAACAGGCTGAGTGGAATATGGGCGACGGCGAGTTTAACCTCGGTTATAAAATTCCGAAGAAGTCCGGGTATCACGCCGCACCTCCCCTTGACAGGCTTCACGGGTTCAGGAGTAGGGTTGCTGTTCTTATGGAGGAGATGGGGATTGCTGTTAAGTATCACCATCATGAGGTGGGAGGTCCGGGGCAGATTGAGCTTGAGGTGGAGTTCGGCGGGCTTCGTGAAATGGCAGACAAGACAATGATGACCAAGTATTTAGTGAAAAATCAAGCGGTCAGTGAGGGGAGAACTGCCACGTTTATGCCCAAGCCCATGTTCGGGGAGGCGGGCAATGGTATGCATGTTCATATGCATTTGTTCAAAAACGGCGAACCCTTGTTCTATGACGAGGGTGGGTATTCGCAGTTGAGTGAGCTTGCCCATTGGTTCATGGGCGGACTGTTAAAGCATGCACGGGCGTTATGTGCGTTCACCAACCCGTCCACCAATTCGTATAAGCGGTTGGTTCCGGGATATGAAGCACCTGTTACTATTGGATATGCCACTTCTAACAGGAGCTCGGTTATTCGTATTCCCGCTTATGCGAAAGACCCCGACAAAAAGCGGTTCGAGCTTCGCAATCCCGACGCAACCTGTAACCCGTATTACGCTTATTCGGCGATATTGATGGCGGGGATTGACGGGGTTATTAATGAAATTAATCCTTCTGATGAAGGATTTGGACCTTATGATTTTAACTTATACGATATTTCCGAGGAGGAAAAGGCGAAGATTACACAGCTGCCTCGCACTCTTGACGAGGCTTTGGACGCTTTAGAGGCGGATTGCGATTTCTTAAAAGCCGGTAATGTGTTCCCCGAAAAGCTGATTGAAATATGGATAAAGAAACGTCGTGAGGATGCGGCAAGGTATAATACGATTGTGCAGCCGATAGAATACGAAATGTATTACGATTTATAGATATTAAAAGAAAGGGTATATGATTTATGTGGACGATAGGACAACTTAAGGAAGCGGCTAAGACTGATTTAAGCACATCATACTGGCTTTCGTTTTTGGTGTGTTTTGTTGCAGGGCTTTTAATGGGGGGCAGCGGCAGTTTAAATATCGGTTTTCCGGGGTTTCCGATTGCCCCGGAAGGCGGTATGTCGTTTGATTCACTCACGTTATTGGATATTACAGTTTTTATAGCGGTATTCGGAGCGGTATTTTTATTCTTCCTGATTACGTCTGCGATTTCTGTTGCTGTTACCGCATTTGTCAGCAATCCCATTTTAGTGGGGAAGTGCCGCTATTTCGTTTATATGGACGCAACCGGTCGGAGATTTGAAACGCTGTTTTCTTCATTTGTAAAAGGAAACGGGTATATGTCTGTTGTTAAAGCCATGATATTGAGAGATTTGTTCGTTTTCTTGTGGACGCTTTTATTAATAATTCCGGGTATTGTGAAGTCCTATTCTTATAAAATGGTGCCGTATATCCTCAGCGAGTATCCGAATATGCATTGGAAAGAGGCACTCAGATTAAGCAAGGAAATGACCGACGGCGAAAAATGGAATATGTTTGTGTTGGATTTGTCGTTCCTCGGGTGGTGGATATTAGGGGTGATGGCTTTTGGTATCGGGGTGATATTCGTCCAACCGTATTATGAGGCGACGTGGGTTCAGTTTTATTTGATGATTAGATATAAGGCGAACAGGTTTCCTGTTAATTAGGAGAAAATATGATAAAGAAAACATTTGTTACTAAGCAACAACTTGAGAAAATAACTTCCGAATTTCCAACTCCATATCATCTTTATGATGAACGAGGGATAAGAGAGACTGCTCGTTTGATGAATAAGGCGTTCGAGTGGAATAAGGGGTTTCGGGAATATTTCGCTGTTAAGGCGACACCTAACCCGACTATACTGAAAATCCTCATGGAGGAGGGTTGCGGGTTGGATTGTTCGTCGTATACCGAGTTATTATTGGCCGATAAGGTCGGGGCGAAAGGACATGATGTAATCTTCAGCTCGAACCAGACACCTGATGAGGATTTTCTGCTTGCCGATAAATTAGGGGCAATAATAAACCTCGATGATTTTACGCATATTGAAATTCTTGATAAATTATGCGGTATTCCTCAAACTATCTTCTGCCGATATAACCCGGGCGGCGATTTCAAAATAAGCGAGAGCGGCAATGTTATGGACGTTCCGGGCGACGCTAAGTATGGCTTTACGAAAGAACAGCTTATCGAGGGGTATGTGTTATTAAAAAGCAAGGGTGCGAGGAAGTTCGGGATTCATGCGTTTTTAGCGAGTAATACCAAGACTAATGAATATTACCCTGTTCTTGCGAAAATGCTGTTCGAGGTAGTTGTCGAGATTAAAGAGAAAACCGGAATTTCGCTGAGTTATGTCAACCTTTCGGGGGGGGTGGGGATAAATTATCACCCTGATGAAACGCCGAATGATATTATGGTAATCGGTCAAGGGGTTAGGGAAGCGTTTGAGGAGGTTCTTGTTCCGGCGGGGTTAGGCGAGGTTGCGATATTCACCGAGTTGGGCAGGTTTATGTTAGCACCGCACGGCTGCCTTGTCACCCGTGTTATTCGGGAGAAGCATATTTATAAAGAATACATCGGTGTGGACGCTTGTGCCGCTAATTTAATGAGACCCGCAATGTATAAGTCATATCACCATATTACTGTGGCAGGCAAAGACAATCTGCCTTGTGACAGTATGTATGACGTTGTCGGTGGTTTATGCGAGAACAATGACAAGTTTGCGATTGACAGAATGTTACCGAAAATCGAAATAGGGGATTTGTTAATCATTCACGATACCGGGGCACACGGGTTCAGCATGGGGTATAATTATAACGGTAAGCTGCGTTCTAAGGAGGTGCTGTTATGCGAAAACGGCGAGGTAAAACAAATTAGGCGGGCGGAAACGCCTGAGGATTATTTTGCTACGTTGGAATTTTGAGAAGTGGGGTGTAGATTTATGCCTTTACCAAAACCACCCCGCCCTTCGGGCACCCCTCCACGGAGGGGAATTGTCCGCTTCAAATTTGAAAGAAGTTTTAAAATAGAAAGGACGACTAAAAATGAACATTACAATTAACAAGACAACTACACCAAAAGCAAAACCGACTGATGAAACACAATTAGGGTTCGGGAGGATTTTCTCTGACCATATGTTCGTCATGGAATATGATGAGGGTCAGTGGCATAGTCCGAGGATTGAACCGTTCGCTGATTTGTCAATATCTCCTGCGGCGATGGTTCTGCATTACGGGCAGGAAATTTTCGAGGGTATGAAAGCCTATCGCACTCCCGAGAATAAGATTCAATTATTCCGCCCTGAAGAAAACTTCAAAAGAATGAATATTTCGGCACAGCGTTCTGTAATTCCGGAAGTTCCCGTTGAGGATTCTTTACAGGCGTTGGAGGAGCTTATTAAAATTGACCATGAGTGGATTCCTAAGGCGGAGGGAGCGTCGCTTTATATTCGACCGTTTATATTCGCCGCTGACCCGTTTATCGGGGTTCGCCCGTCGAACAAGTATTATTATATTATATTCACCTCGCCTGTGGGAGCGTATTATTCAACGGGGCTTAACCCTGTGAGCATTTATGTTGAGGAAAATTATGTTCGTGCGGTAAAAGGTGGCATGGGTTATGCAAAGGCGGGTGGCAATTATGCGGCGTCGCTGTTAGGGCAAAAGGAGGCACAGGCTCAAAAGTTCGAGCAGGTGTTATGGCTTGACGGGGTTGAACGAAAGTATATCGAAGAAGTCGGTGCGATGAACGTGTTCTTCATTATCGACAATGAAGTGATTACCCCGGAATTAAGCGGTTCGATATTACCGGGGATTACGAGAATGTCGGTGATTGAGTTATGCCGTAAGTGGGGCATGAAAGTCACCGAGAGAAAACTGTCCGCTGATGAGGTTTTCGATGCGTATGACAAGGGTGTCTTAAACGAGGTATTCGGGACGGGGACTGCGGCGGTTGTTTCCCCTGTGGGTGTTCTGAAAAGGGGTGAGCGGGTTATTACCATTAATGATAAGAAAATCGGTGATGTTTCGCAAAGGTTATACGATACGCTGACCGGTATTCAATACGGAAGAATTGCTGATGATATGAAATGGACAAAACAATTAATAATTAATAATTAACAATTAATAATGAGAATATTTAAATCCGTCTGCGAAGCAGACACAACCATTAATTAATTAATAATTAACAATTAATAATTAATAATGAGAATATTTAAATCCGTCTGCGAAGCAGACACAACCATTAATTAATTAATAATTAACAATTAACAATTAATAATGAGAATATTTAAATCCGTCTGCGAAGCAGACACAACCATTATTAATTATTAATTATTCATTAATAATTAAAGAGCGGAGATGATTGATGGAGAAGGCTGCTAAGTTTAGAATTCCGATAGACTATTATAAAATTATGTCCATTTGCGTTTTGTTTTTGGTCATAGCTTTTGTTATGGATACTCCCTATAATATCATGAAAAACTTAGTAGTCATCAATACCTCCCGAAGTGTGCTTGTGTCTGACTATATCGCTATGGCGGGATTGAGTGCCACTCTTGTGAATTCGGCAGTTTCGGTTTTGATATTTATAGGGTTGTTAGTTATTAATAAATGTCAGCCGAACGGGAAAATAATCGCCGCTTTGTTCTTGACTATGGGGTTTTCGATGTTCGGGAAAAATATAGTGAATACACTTCCCCTTTGTTTCGGGGTGTGGCTTTTCGCAAAGGTTCACAAGGCGAAGTTCAGCAATTATATTATGCAGGCGATGTTCGCCGCAACGGTTTCGCCGTTGGTGAGTGAAATCGCATTCTCCGGTGAAGAGTCGAGAATTTACAGAGTGGTTTTGGCTTATTTAGTCGGGATTTTTGTAGGGTTCATATTCCCTGAGCTTATGGAGGCGGCTAAGAGAATGCACAGGGGGTATTGCCTTTATAACAGCGGAATTGCGGGCGGGTTTATTGCGACGTTTGCAGTGGGTTTGATTAAATTTACGGGGGCTGAAATCCAACCCGAGAATTATTGGAGCACAGAATATACCTTTCTTTTAGCGGTTGCCGCTTATGCAATTTCTATTGCGGCGATTTTGTTCGGGGTTATCAAGGACGGGCCGAGGAAAGCCTTCGGCAAGTTCTTCAGAATTATTAAAGAGCATGACCACGACAACAAGGATTATCTGCTTTTGCATGGGCGTGCCAGTTACATAAACATCGGAATAATGTGCATTATAACCACCAGTACCATGCTTTTACTGGGGTTTCCGATTAACGGACCTATACTGGGTGGAATTCTCACTGTGGCGGGATTTGCGGTTGCGGGGAAACACGTTAAGAATACCATTCCTGTTTTAATCGGGAGCATTATGGCGGCACAGCTGAACTTCTTTGACCTGACCACCCCCGCTAATGCGTTGTCGATTTTGTTTTCTACGGGACTCGCTCCGATTGCGTGTAAGTTCGGGTGGATATGGGGAATTCTCGCAGGGTTTCTGCATGTGTCGGTTGCGATATTTATAGGGGAGCTGAACGGTGGTCTGAACCTGTATAACAACGGCTTTGCAGGCGGGTTTGTGGCTATTACATTAGTACCCTTGATTATATTATCAGAGAAGAGATTCGGGAAAAATAATACGGAAAAGGAACAATAAATTATGCTTTTGAGAGACCGCATATACATTCACAGAAAGCGTATATTTGTTTCAGCGATTATTATATCGGTGGTGGTTGCGTCAATACTGTTTGTGTATTCAAAATTTTTCAGCACAACTGTAATTAATAATTTGAACGATTATGAAAAACGCATGGAAGAGCGTTATGTAGTGAGCGGTATGCTCCCCGAGCTTGATGAGTTGCCTGAGTATATTAATATTAATTACCAGTATAGACGTATTGAATATTTTATTTTTACATCATTTACTATTCGTTTGGTTGTGACATATGATGAGGAAACTTATATAAAAGAAAAAGCTAAACTGGAGAAAAAGGATTATTTAAGTCATGCAGTTATTCATGAGTATACCATTTATGATAGTGATGTTCTTGTACAGCGTCCCTTAATTCCCGAGCATGAGTTTTCCATTAAAAGTTTCGATTTTAAAGTGTTGGACAACGATTATTATGATGTGAAATACAGTTATCCGAAAGAAATCGGTTTTATTGCAACCTCTGATGAAAAAAACAGCATCGCATATCTCTATTTTTATGATTTTGATATAGATTTAATAAGCCGTTCAATGGAGGAGTTCATCGTTAGAAATTTTAAATATGATTGGTAAAATAAAAGAAAAGGAACAATAAAAATTATGCTTAACACAGAAAAATCAATGAAAACAATCGTAGATTTATGCAAGAACAGGGGGTTCATTTACCAAAGCAGTGAGATTTACGGCGGATTGGCGAACACATGGGACTACGGCCCTCTCGGTGTTGAACTCAAGAACAACATAAAAAAGGCGTGGCTGAAAAAATTCGTGCAGGAGAGCCGCTATAACGTGGGATTGGACAGTGCAATTCTGATGAACCCGCAGACGTGGGTAGCTTCCGGACATTTAGCGGGGTTTTCTGACCCGCTGATTTCCTGTAAGAATTGCAAGACCCGTCACCGTGCGGATAATATGATAGAGGATTTCGACGGTACTGTTACAGTGGGTTTGACTAACGAGCAATTAACCGATTATATAAAAGAGAAGAAAATCGCTTGCCCGGATTGCGGGAAATGCGATTTCACCGATATTAAAAAGTTTAACCTGATGTTCAAGACATTCCAAGGGATTACCGAGGATACTGCTGATGAAATTTATCTGCGTCCCGAAACGGCACAGGGGATTTTCGTTAACTTTGCGAACATTCAACGAACCAGCAGAAAGAAAATCCCGTTCGGGGTGGCACAGGTGGGTAAGTCGTTCCGTAACGAGGTTACGCCCGGGAAGTTCATATTCCGTGTTAGAGAATTCGAGCAGATGGAATTAGAGTTTTTCTGTAAACCGGGGACGGATTTGGAATGGTTCGATTATTGGAAGGAGTTCTGTAAAAACTGGTTGTTGTCAATCGGGTTAAAGGAAGAGCATTTGAAATTGCGTGACCATGATAAGGATGAATTGTCGTTTTATTCTAAGGCGACGACTGACTTCGAGTTCCTGTATCCCTTCGGGTGGGGAGAATTGTGGGGGATTGCTGACAGAACCGACTATGACTTGAAACAGCACATTAATGAATCGGGCAAGACCTTAGAGTATTTCGACCCGGAAACTCAAGAGAAGTTTATCCCTTATGTAATTGAGCCGAGCTTAGGTGTGGAGCGGTTGTTCCTTGCGTTATTAACCGACGCTTATGAGGAGGAAGCACTGCCCGACGGAACTACCCGAAACATTCTGAGGCTGCACCCTTATCTCGCACCGGTAAAGGCGGCGGTTCTGCCGTTGTCGAAGAAGTTAGCGGAGGGTGCTTGGAAAGTCAATGATGAATTATGCAGGTTCTTCCCTGTGGAATACGACGAGACAGGTGCAATCGGTAAACGATACCGCAGGCAGGACGAAATAGGAACGCCGTTCTGTGTTACCTATGACTTTGACAGTGTCGAGGACGGTTGTGTTACGGTGCGTGAGCGGGATTCGATGGAGCAGGTGAGAATGAAAATAGAAGAGGTAAAAGGGTATATCGAGGAAAGGGTGGGGTTTTGACATGGTAACAAATACCGATATAACAAAAATAAAAGATGGTATTTTATCTGCTATAGATGTCGAAAAACTATACCTTTTCGGCTCGTATGCCAACGGCACACCGAACGAGGATAGCGACTACGATTTTTATATTGTCATTCCCAATGACGGTATACGCCCTATTGAGGCTATGCGGCAGGCACACAAGGCTATGTGGGATGTAGATGTTAATAAGCCGATTGACCTTTTAGCAGGAACAGTCGATAGTTTTGCACGTCGTTCGACCGCCCCTACATTAGAACGCAAAATTGTAAGAGAGGGAATTTTGCTTTATGAACGCTGAAAAGAAAACTGTTATAATTATTGCTGTTGTTTTATCGATTATTTTGTTATTTGCAATTGCTGTGTTTGTTCTTAATTATTCGTTATACAGTGTTAATTTCGGGCGGGTTTCATCGGCTAACAGTTCGGCATCGAATAAGGAAATGGCTGTTTTATATACAGTATCTTACTTAAAAGAGAACGGGTATGAAACAAATGAAAATTATAATGGTGAGCTTGAGTTTGTTGTGAAGGAAAGAAAGGTAACAGCTTTATCCGATGTTTCAGTTGTTTTTGAGCCGCCGTTACCTGATAGTGCTTATTTTTGTGAGGCAATTGAGGAATATTTTGAGAGGTCATCGTTTTTTGATTCATATTTTTCGATTATTATAGAAAACGGCGAGGTTGTGGCGAGTAAGTATGTTCAAAATGCGAGCGAGAGAATTGACTTTTTTGAATGGGACAGCGAGAATAAACGCTGGGTTGAGCCCGAGGCGAAAATGGGTGGTATTGACCGCAATTGGACTGTGGTAGGTACATATCCGAGGCATGAGATTGAGGGCGGCGGTGACGGTATGCTGTCGATTGTGGAGTATTTCATTCTAAAGTAGTTCGCTTTTTATAATATTTGCGTATGTACATACTTTTACTAAAACCACCCCACCCTACGGGCACCCCTCCACGGAGGGGATGGCAGATTTCAAGGAAAAAAGCGGTTTTCAAAACCAATCAACTGTTAATTAAACAAAACCGGCGGGGTTCATCACCCCGCCGACTTTTTATTATTTAATTTGTTCCTACTGAATGTGCCGAAATTGCCCTCGCTAACACATTAATCGGCATGGTTTGCAACCAGATTTTTCCCGGCCCGCTTACACGAGTGTGGAAGAACCCTTCACCGGAAAACAGCTTGTTGCCTATACCCTTAACCGATTCAATACTAATTGAGCAGGACGCTTCCATTGCCGCAAGTGAGCCTGTGTTGACTAACTTTGATTCGCCTTGGGCTAATGTGTATTCCACAACACTGCCGTCGATTTCAATAAACAACATTCCGTGACCGGTGAACTTCTGCATTATGAACCCCTCACCGCCGAAAAACCCCGCTCTTATTCTTTTCTGGAAGAACAGGCTTAATTCCACGCCTAATTCCGAAGCCATGTAAGAGGACTTTTGGGCGACAATGCTGTTGGTTGCAGATATTTGAATAGGCAAAATCATTCCGGGTTGGGTGGTACCGAACGCAATTTCACCACTGCCGCCAACAGAGGTATAGATGTTCTGGAACATCGATTCCCTTGTCAGCATTTTCGATATTGCTTTATCAAAACCTCCCGTAGTGGTTTGCAGTCGCAGGTTGGTTGACATCCACGACATTCCGCCCCGCTGACACATAATTGATTCGCCATCGTCTAAGTCAATCAGTAACACGGGAAACGGGTCACAATCTACTCTGTATTTCATAATACCTCTCCTTGGTTATTCAGCTTTTTCCTGTTTCTTCTTCTCAATATCGGCTAATGCTTCTTTCCGTGACAGTCCGATTTTTCCTGCGATTTTGTCGATTTTTACAATCTTTACGATGATTTCGTCACCGACGTTACAGACATCCTCAACCTTTTCGACGCGGCGGTTTTCTAATTCCGAGATATGCACCAAGCCGTCCTTACCGGGGGCGAATTCCACGAATGCACCGAACTCTGCCACTCGCACAACCTTACCCTTGTAAATCGCACCGATTTCCGGCTCTGCTACGATTGCGTCAATAGTGTCAACGCATGCTTTCGATTTAGCCTTGTCTAAGCCGCACACGAATACGTTCCCGTCCTCGTCAACGTCGATTTTAACCTCGAAGTCGGCACATAATTTCTGGATAACCTTGCCGCCTGTTCCGATGATTTCACGAATTTTATCGACAGGGACTTTTGTTGTGAGCATTTTCGGAGCGTATTCAGCAACTTCGTCACGGGGTTTCGCAATTGTTTTAAGCATTACATCGTCGAGAATACTAATCCTTGCTTTGCGGGTGGTTTCGATTGCTTCCTTGATTATTTCGGGGGTTAAGCCGTCGATTTTTAAGTCCATTTGAATGGCGGTAATCCCCTCATGCGTTCCGCCGACTTTGAAGTCCATATCGCCGAAGAAGTCTTCCACGCCTTGTATGTCTATCATGGTCATCCAGCGGTCACCCTCGGTAATCAGTCCGCAGGATATGCCCGCTACAGGGCGTTTAATCGGGACACCTGCATCCATGAGCGATAACGTAGAACCGCAGATTGCCCCTTGCGAAGTAGAACCATTAGATGACAGAACCTCCGATACCAAACGAATGGCATACGGGAATTCTTCAATCGGGGGGATAACCGGCTCTAACGCACGTTCTGCCAATGCACCGTGACCGATTTCACGCCGTCCCGGTCCTCTGCTCATTCTCGCTTCGCCCACCGAGTATGACGGGAAGTTATAGTGGTGCATGTAACGCTTGCTGTCTTCATCGTCTAACCCGTCTATTCTTTGAGAGTCGCTGACGGGACCTAACGTGGTTATGGTCAGCACCTGTGTCTGCCCTCTCGTGAACATACCTGAACCGTGGACTCTCGGTAACAGTCCTACCTCTGCGTTGAGGGGGCGGATTTCGTCTAACCGACGACCGTCCACACGTTTACCGTCGTCAAGCAACCAGCGGCGTACTATGAATTTTTGCAATTTGTAAATACATTCGTCAATTTCTGCGGCGTTGTTCGTTTCTTCATTGAAGAATTTTGCGTGGATTTCGTCCTTAACGGGTTGCAGACGTTCCTCACGAATGTTCTTGTCGTCGGTGTCTAAAGCAAAACGAACCTTTTCGATTGCGAAGTCGGAGATGGCGTTAAATAAGTCTTTGTCCACGTCCACCGATTCAAATGTGAATTTAGGCTTACCGATTTCTGCTTGAATCTTTTTAATAAAAGGAATGAGCGAGTTAACGATTTCGGCATGACCTGCGTTAATCGCTTCAATAATGACATCGTCGGGGACTTCATTTGCACCTGCTTCAATCATGACGACTTTCTTTTCTGATGATGCAACTGTCATGTGCAGGTCAGATTTTGTGCGTTGCTCTAAGTTCGGCATAAGGACGATTTTCCCGTCGATTAAGCCAACGTATATTCCGCCGATTGGCCCGTCCCACGGAATATCGGAAATACTTACCGCAATCGAAGCACCAATCATACCTAAGATTTCCGGTGAGCAATCCGGGTCAACTGCCATAACTGTCATAACAAGTGCCACGTCGTTTCGCATGTCACTCGGGAATAACGGACGCATAGGACGGTCAACCACTCTTGAATAAAGCACTGCTTTTTCGCTGGGTCTGCCCTCACGCTTTAAGAAACCGCCCGGGATTTTTCCGACTGAATACAACCGCTCTTCATAATCGACTGACAGCGGAAAATAGTCAATCCCGTCCCTCGGTTTTGCACTTGCGGTGACGTTCACCATTACTACGGTTTCACCGTATCTAATCCAGCATGAGCCGTTCGACAGTTCGCAAGTTTTGCCTGTTTCTACTGTCAGCTCACGCCCTGCGAATGTAGTTTTGTAGATTTTGTGATTTTCAAACATCTTTTGTGTTTCTCCTTCTTATGTGTAAAAGGGCAGCCGCACTTTATAAGCCGACTTGCCCTTTATTACATTTTATTTTCTGATACCTAATTTTGCGATAATCGCACGATAACGCTCAATGTCTTTCTTAATAAGATAGTTAAGCAGGTTACGCCTGTGACCGACCATTTTGAGCAGTCCCCGTCTTGAGTGGTGGTCTTTCTTGTGGATTTTCAAGTGTTCGGTTAAATCGTTTATTCTCTTGGTGAGAATAGCAATCTGAACCTCCGGTGAGCCGGTATCACTTTCGTGTTTGCGGTTGGCTTCGATTACCGCTGTTTTTTCGTCTTTGAGTAGCATTTTACACCTCTTGTTATTTTTTATTTACATATTCTCAGCATAGGGCGGTGAACCCCTAAGCCGTGAATAAGTATTGCAACTTTAATAATATAACACAATTTCAAATAATTGTCAACTGTCAATTGTCAATTGTTCGTCATCCTGCATCTTTATCTGCCTTGGATTTCTTCTTCTTGACGGGTTCGGCTTTCATTTTTGCACCGCGTTCAATTAATAATTCGCTGTTCCCGTCGACAAAGCTTTCTGTGATTATGACCCGCCGAATACTTTCATCACCCGGAGCGTCGAACATGATTTCGGCAAGCAGCTTCTCCATGATTGAACGCAGTCCCCTTGCACCGGTTTTTTTCTCAATTGTCTTTTCGGCGATTTTTGTGAGTGCCGCTTCCTCCACCTCAAACTCAATATCGTCTAAATCGAACAGGTGCTTATACTGCTTGACTATGGCGTTTTTGGGTTCAATAAGGATTTTCACAAGTGCGTCCACGTCTAATTCATCGAGAACTGCGATTACGGGAAGTCGCCCGACAAGCTCGGGGATTAGTCCGTATTTCACTAAGTCTTCCGGGGCGGCACAGTGGAGAATTTTATCGTCGGACTTTTCCTTTGCTGTCTTAACCACTGCTCCAAAACCTAATGCAGATGAGTTTATTCGAGAAGCGATGATTGATTCCATCCCGTCAAACGCTCCCCCGCATATGAAAAGAATATTGCTCGTGTTAATCTGGATAAATTCCTGATGAGGGTGCTTACGTCCGCCTTGGGGAGGTACGTTTGAAACAGTTCCCTCGATTATTTTGAGCAGTGCCTGCTGGACACCCTCACCGCTTACGTCACGTGTGATTGACGTGTTCTCGGAGCGGCGTGAAACCTTGTCGATTTCGTCAATATATATTATACCCCGCTCGGCATCGTCTATGTTATAATTTGCGGCTTGGATTAACCGTAAAAGCACGTTCTCCACGTCCTCACCGACGTAGCCCGCTTGGGTAAGCGTGGTAGCGTCTGCAATTGCGAAAGGTACTTGTAATATTCTCGCAAGTGTTTGTGCTAACATGGTTTTACCCACGCCTGTAGGCCCTAATAAAAGGACATTGCTCTTTTGGATTTCTACATCTTCCTCGCTGTTGCTTTTTTCGTTGTAGAAAATCCGCTTATAGTGATTGTAAACCGAGACGCATAGGGTTCTTTTAGCCTCCTCCTGCCCGATAATATAACGGTCAAGGATTTTCTTAACGTCGGCGGGTTTGATGAATTCGCCGCGTTTTACGTCGTTTACAGCATAGTTGTTTTCGGCATTACTATAATCATAAAAGCCTTCATCGTCTTCATAATCGTCGAAGTCGGGTTCGTAAAGCATTTGGTAAGAAGCCAGCACACAATCGTTACAGATGAAGCCGTTCTTGCCTTGTAGCATACGTTCGACTTGGTTTTCGGTTTTCCCGCAGAAGCTGCATCTAAGCATAATTATCTTTTCTCCATTACTTTATCGACTATACCATAGTCCATAGCCTGTTGGGCAGTCATAAAAGTGTCACGGTCGGTATCACGCTGAATTGTTTCAAGCGGTTGTCCTGTCATTTCCGCTAAAAGTACATTCATTTTTTCCTTGGTTTTAATCAGATGGTCGGAGCGGATTTTAATGTCGCTCGCTTGTCCCGATAATCCGCCGTGAATAAGCGGTTGGTGAATCATAACCTCACTGTTGGGTAATGCACTGCGTTTTCCCTTGGTTCCCGCCGCAAGCAGAAACGCTCCCATTGAAGCCGCCATTCCCAGACATATGGTCGCAACATCACACTTAATATATCTCATGGTGTCGAATATAGCCATTCCGTCGGTTATTGAGCCGCCCGGACTGTTGATATAAAGATAGATGTCCTTATCGGGGTCCTGCCCTTCGAGGAATAGAAGCTGTGCCACGATTAGGCTTGAGGTAACGTGGTTGACGTCCTCATGCAGCATTACAATCCTGTCGCTTAACAGGCGTGAGTAAATATCGTAGGAGCGTTCGCCTCTGCCGGTTTGCTCCACAACTATCGGGACGAGTGAGTTTAACGGGTTTTGATAAATCATGTTTTCTCCTTGTTTGTTACTTTTGCACTTTCTTTTATCATTTTTAATGCCTTTTCGGTTTTTATGTCACTTGTGACGGCGTTGGGAGCTATTATATTGCGAACCTTATCAATCTCCATTTTATATTGGGTTGACATTTTTTCGTATTCCGCCTCAAGCTCCTCTTCTGAAACTGCGAAGTTTTCAAGCTCTGCAATTTTCTCTAAGGCTAAACGGAACTTAACTTGTTTTTCTGAGGTTTCACGGAACCCCTCTCTGAACATTTCCGGAGTCATTCCGCTACGTTGAGCGAAGTCTGCAGGGTTGGTATTATATTTGAAGCCCCAGTCACGAACCATTTCGTCAATCCTGTCCTCAAACATAACCTGCGGAATATCCCCCTCTAACGAAGCTATGATTTTTTCCGCTAATTCACGCTCTATGTCCGCATCACGAAGTTTTTCATTGTTGTCGGCGATTTTTGAACGAATGTCTTCCTTTAATTCGTCAAGCGTGTCAAACTCGCTTATGTCCTTGACAAACTCATCATCAAGCTCGGCAAGCTGTTTTGCGGCGATTTCACTGATTTTGCATTTGAATGTCGCATCCTTGCCGGCTACTTTCTCTGACGGGTATTCCTCGGGGAAGGTGACGTTTACGTCGAAATCCTCGCCTATATTCTTGTCAATAATCTGCTCTTCAAACCCCGGTATAAATCTGCCACTGCCTATTTCTAACTTGAAGCCTTTCGCTGAGCCGCCCTCGAACGCCTCACCCTCGCAGAACCCTGCGAAATCAAACGTGACAGTATCCCCGTTTATGACGGCACGGTCAGACACATCGAAAATCCTCGCATTGTCTGAGCGAATTCTGTCAAGCTGTTCATTAATATCATCGTCGGAGATTTCCTTGGGTTCTAATTCGACTTCAATCCCTTTGTAGTCGCCTACGGTTACTTCCGGTTTAACGGTGAATACCGCTCTGAATGTAACCCCCTCGTCCTTGCCTACCGAGAGAACCTCCACCTCGGGGGCATCGACTATGTCAAGCTTAAGCTCGTCGATTACTCCGGGGACTGAGGTTTTGTAAATATCGTTTACAGCGTCCTCGTAAAACACGCCCTCACCATAGTTCGACTCAATCATTTTACGGGTGGCTTTGCCCTTGCGGAATCCCGGAACAGCAATGTTCTTGCGTCTTTTCAAAAACGCCGCTTGAACTGCGACTTCAAAATCCTCCGGGTTTATTTTAAACTCGACCTCTACCGTGTTGATTTCCGTTTTGTTGTTTGAGATGATTTCCATTTTTTTGTAAATCCTTTCTTTATATAACGTAGAAATAATTATAGCACATATAGGAAAATATTTCAAGCGAAATTTTTATTTTATTAAAACCGGTGTGAAATTAACCGAATCTGCGGCGATTAGGGCGAATTTTATCCCGTATCTCTCCCCTGTGAACGCCATGCTCCTCCCGCTTGAATGAATATGCCCGTAATAACACCGCTTAATCTTATATTTTTTTAGGACTTCGATGATATAGGGGTTCTCATCAGCAGCGTAAATAGGGGGGTAATGCATGAATACAATTGGTTTTCCGCCGTTTTCGATTCCATCGGTTATGGACGCCTCCAGCCTCCCCGCCTCCCGCTGAAGAATCTTCACGTCATGAGATAATTGTGCATTGTGCATTGTGAATTGTGAATTGTCATTTATCCAGCCCCTTGAGCCGCAGACCGCCGTTTCGCTGACAAGAAATGCGTTGTTGTGCAGAATTCGTATACTGTCGAAGCTGTTTTCCATGAGGAAGCTATCCATTTTCGCCGAAGTGTTCCACCAATAGTCGTGGTTGCCTTTTATTATAATTTTTGAGCCGTTAAGCCGGTTATTAATAAAATCGAAGTCTGCCTTGGCTTGTATGAACGACATTGCCCAAGAAATATCGCCCGCTATCACAACGGTGTCGCTTTTTGAAACTACGCTGTTCCAGCCGACTTCGAGGCGTTCGGTGTGATTTTCCCAGCCTTTGAATATGTTCATGGGCTTGTCTGTCCCGAGGGATAAATGAATATCGGCTATGGCGAACAACTTCGCCCGAGGCGGTGTATTCATAATATTTTAAGGACGGCTTGGGGGATTTCGGATTTATCGAACACTTCTTTAAAACGGATTGGCTTGTTCATAATTGCGGTAAGTGTTTCGGGGCAGGCATTTGCGGAAATGCGTTCAAGCTCTGTGATGAGTGCGAACTCGTTCATGGGCGTGTCGGGGTTGTCGTTCCCCGTGAGTGCTTCATATACAGCAGTTCCGAATTTGTAGGGGTTCGCCGTTGACGCAATAATCGTTGCGGACTTGTCGCCTGTTTTCCTGCGATAGTCTTCACTGACCTTATAACCGACGGCTGTGTGCGGGTCAATCAGATAGTCATATGTGTCGAAAACCTCTTTAATGGTTCTCTTAGTATCATCTTCATTGCACCAACCTGCGTAAAACCAATTATGGAGCGTGTTTTTGACGGTTTCATCAACCTCAAATCTGCCTTTTTCCCTTAAATCGGTGAACCATTGATTAATTGATTCGGGGGAGAGATGATACAGAAGCCTTTCGAGGTTGCTCGAAATGAGAATGTCCATCGATGGGGATACCGTTGTGTAGAACTTGCGGTTGCGGTCGTATATTCCGGTATTAATAAAATCAGTTAGGATATTATTAGTATTCGAGGCACAAATCAGCTTTTTAACGGGGACACCCATCTCCTTAGCGTAGTATGCCGCTAAAATATTCCCGAAGTTGCCTGTGGGGACGCAGATGTTGATTTCCTCGTCCTTAGCAATCTGCCCTTGACCGAGCATGTCCGAGTATGCCGAGATGTAGTAGACGATTTGCGGGCAGAGGCGACCCCAGTTAATGGAGTTTGCACTGGAGAAGAAAATGTTGTTTTCTGCGGCTTTTGCTATGATTTCTGAATTAGTGAAAACCGCCTTTACGCCGTTTTGGCAATCGTCGAAATTGCCTTTCACGGCGAATACGTGGACATTAGCTCCTTCTTGTGTCGCCATTTGCAATTTCTGCATATCGGAAACACCGTCCTCAGGATAGAACACGGCGATGTTTATCCCGTTTATGTCCTTAAACCCGTCGAGTGCGGCTTTCCCTGTGTCTCCCGAGGTTGCAACGAGAATTAGGGTTTTTCCGTCGACGCCGAATTTTTTAAGTGAGGTTGTGAGCATATGCGGGAGAATCTGCAACGCCATGTCCTTAAACGCCGCTGTCGGCCCGTGCCACAGCTCTAACATATATGCACCGCTACCAAGTTTCACGATTTCGACTATGTCAGAGGCGGCGAAGTTTTTACCGTATGCGTTGGTTACGCAGTTTTGCAGTTCGGTTTCGGAAAAATCCAAGAACAGCTTTAAAACATCATAAGCACGGCTGTTGTAGCTTTTTTCAGATAAAGCGAGGAAATCAGATTTTTTCAGCTTTGGGATTTCGGTTGGGACGAATAATCCACCTTCCGCCGATATGCCTTTTATAATCGCTTCGGCGGCGGAAATGTTTATTGACGGATTGCGTGTGCTTGTGTAGTTTAAAAAGCTCATAATAACCTCGTGTCGTAAGCGTCGTTATAGTAATTCATTTCTATTATTTGCGGGGTTTCGTCGGTTGTTATATAGACCTCTGCCGCGTCAAACCGCATTTTTCTCCCATAATGCTGTGGGTTTTCTTTCAGAAAATGCTCTGCAGTTTTAATGATTTTGCGTTGTTTTTCTGGGTTGACGGCGGTTATTCCGGCAGTCAACGAGCCGTGTTTCCTTGTTTTGACTTCAACAAAAGTAATCGTTTTTTCTTTGATTGCGATTATGTCAATTTCGCCTGTTCGCTTGCGGTAATTTCGGGCGAGAATTTCATACCCGTGATTTCCCAAGTATGTACAGACATGCTCTTCACCAAAATCGCCCCGTGTTTTTTTAATGCTCATAATATCTTTTTAAGGAAAGACTTACGGTGAATGTGAGTTATTCCGTGTTTTTGCAAGCATTCATAATGCAGTTTTGTTCCGTAGCCTTTATGTTTTATCAAGCAGTATTCGGGGAACTGCTTGTCCAATGTTTCCGTTACGTATCTGTCACGTGCGACTTTCGCAAGGATAGAGGCGGCGGCGATTGAAGCGGATTTGCTGTCACCTTGAACCACTGTTAAGGTTTCGGCGTTTAGTTCAGGGCTTTTGTTGCCGTCAATTAAAACAATTCCCGAATTAGTATTAAGTTGTTCGTATGCACGTTTCATGGCTAATAGTGCGGCGTTAAGAATGTTAAGTCTTTCTATTTCTTCCACCGAGGCAGTAGCTATTGCATAGGCTGTTGCCTTGTTTATGATTTCTTCGTATAAAATTTCACGCTTTTTTTCGGATAGTTTTTTACTGTCATTTAAGCCTTCGATATATACGTTTTTATCGAGGATTACTGCTGCCGCAAACACGTCCCCGCATAGGCAGCCCCGTCCCGCTTCGTCAATCCCTGTAACTGTGCCGTATTGCTCCCGCAGTTGATTATCAAACTCAAACAGGGGACTGTATAGTAATTTTTCCAATTTTTCCCCCTCTGAACTCGTCTAATAAAGCTGAGGCGGCACGCTCAATATCGGGATTTCCGCCTTTGACAACCATCCCTCTGACTTTTGCCACACTTATTAAAATATCGCTGTTCATTGATATTAATTTATATCGTTCGTTTAGTTTTTCGGGGTGATGCTCTTTCAGAAAACCTGCAAGGGAATAGGCTAATGCTACCGAGTCCATGACCTCGTCCCTGACTGCTCCCGTGTAGGCGAGCATTAACGCTGTTTCTCGATTGTCTAACTTTGGAGGGAGAATTCCCGGTAAATCAAGCAGTTCGATTGTTTTACCGACGGCTATCCATTGCTTGCCCCGTGTAACTCCCGGGCGGTCGCCTACTGCGGTTTTCCTGCCTCCCGCTATTCGGTTGATAAACGAGGATTTGCCTGCGTTCGGGATACCCGCAACCATTACACGAACCGCACCCGCATATTTACGAGGGCCTGCAGTTTTTTCAAGAAGAGGCACGATGTTTTTAAGCCCCCTCCCGCTCCTTGCGTCACAGGCTACGGCGGTTAAGCCGTTTTTGGCGTAATAGTCAATCCATGATTTTGTAATGCTGCTGTCGGCATAGTCGCATTTGTTCAAAAGCAGAATTCTCGGTTTGTTTTGAGCGATTTCGTTCAAAACAGGGTTTCTGCCGGCTTCGGGAATTCGTGCGTCTGTGATTTCTGCAAGAACGTCCACAAGCTTTAAGTTTTCTTCAATCATTCGGCGGGTTTTCGCCATGTGTCCGGGATACCAGTGAATATTGAAGTCTGTATTATCGTTGTTATTGTTCATGAAACTAACCCAAGGTCTTTAAAGGGTGATATTCTGAAAAACGCCCTGCCGACTATGAAGTTTTCGTCAACCAATCCAACGTATTGATGGCTGTTCATGTTGCGGCTGTCAACCGAGTTACCCCTGTTGTCGCCGAGTACAAGGACGTGTCCCGCCGGTACAATCACGGTTGAGCTGAGGTCGTAGCTACTCATGGTGAGGCTGTTAATCATATGACCATCTTCGTAAAGCTGTCCGTCAATTGTGCCGATTTCTAAAAGAATGTCATTACGGTAAATCCGCCCGTTTTCTGTGTCGAAACGGATTTTATCCCCCGGTATGCCGATTACACGCTTGATAATCGGTTTGCCGTGTTCACCCTTTGTGTGGTCGTAAAGCTTGTCAGCGTAAATCACGACAATGTCATTATGCTTGGGGGTGTAGAAAAAGTTTGTGACTAACAGGTTATCCTCGTCATGAAGAGTCGGTAACATGGAATCACCGTCAACACTTGTAAGTCTGATAATAAACGTGAATATTAAAATAATCGCCAACAGAGCGGTAAGAATACTCTCTAACCACTCAAACGCGTCTCGGAAGAACCAACCGCTTTTTTTAACCGATTTCCCCATAATGCGATTAACCCCCTACAAAGAAATAACTGACATTGTCAGTTACTTCAAGATTTTTAGAATTTCGACTTGACTTTAGCGGCTTTGCCCACTCTGTCACGCAGGTAATACAGCTTGGCTCTGCGAACCTTACCTGCTCGAACAACCTCAACCTTGGTGACTGACGGGCTGTGAATGGGGAATACCCTTTCAACACCTACGCCGTGTGACACTCTGCGAACGGTAAAGGTTTCGCTTACGCCGCCGTGCTTTTTGGCGATAACCGTTCCCTCGAATATCTGGATACGAGTTTTCTCGCCCTCGGTAATCCTTACGTGAACCTTAACGGTGTCGCCTATTTCAAATTTCGGCAGTTCCTGTTTCAAGCTGCTTTCTGATATAATTTTTAACGCTTCCATGGTGATAAACTCCTTATATATTGTTTAATAATTTCTATACACCGTGACATTATATCACATGCAAAAGGAAAATGCAAGCGTTTTTTCTATTTTTTTCAAAAATGTTTAAAATACTTACATTACTACGCATAATTCATCATTATGGGCAGAATAATTGCCACCATCATGGCAATTGTGAAAATGCCGCCAAATAAAATAGCCGCTATGCTTGTGATAATTCCGCCGAGTGCTAATCCCGTGGGGGCATCTGCATTATTTAATTTCTTTTTGCTTATTATACCGAGAATGAGCCCGGTAATTCCTGCAGGTAAACCGAAAAAGATAATAACAAGTCCCACTATACCCATTATTAATGATGTGATTGCCATGCCTTTTCCGGGGACGGGCTGTTGGTAAGCGGGTTGGTATGTCTGCCTGTAATCAAGAACCTCCGGTTGAATGGCTTCAACCGTTTCTTCGAGCTTGCAACCGCAAGTGATACAATAAGTAGTACCCGGGTCATTAGTGATGCCGCATTTTGAACATGTCATAGTATTGCCTCCTAATTAGAAAATTATTAATTTAACGGTGTGTAGCCCGATTTTTCAATCAACTCCTGACCCTCCGGCGAGAGAATCCATTCGATAAAAATGTCGATGTTCGGGTTGTCGTTGCCTATTACAGAAACTGCGTAGAAGTAACCCGTCTGCGGATAGGTTTCGTTTACGATGTTTTCACGAGTGGGGGCTATTCCGTCAAGCTCAAGTAGTTTTATTTGGTCGGACTGAACCATTTCGGTGGAATAAAACAGGAACGAATACCCAATGGCGTTGTTGTTGTTTTTATACTCGACTACATAAATCATTCCGCCCATCGGCCCTATCGTAGTGCCTGTACGCGGGTTCATAAGCGGGGTATTTCCCATAAAATTAATCAGCATTGTTTGGCTTCCGGAATTCTCTTCCCTTTGATAGGCGATGATTTTTCTGTTTTTGCCGCCTACCTCCCGCCAGTTTGTGATTTCACCCGAGTATATCCCTTGAAGCTGTTCGGTTGTGAGGGAATTAACAGGGTTATCCGAGTTTACGAAAAATACGAACGCCTCCCGCCCGATTGGGGTGAATTGTAACTCTATTCCCATTTCCTCTGCCATTTTTGCGTGTTGCTCGGATATTCCCGCAACGAATATTATATCGGTTTCGCCGTTAATCAAATTCGTATAGGCGTGACCTGTTGTGGTGCAGTTGACCAAAAAGTCATCTTTAGAGTAGTAGTGGTCGATTTCGTAATCCCCCTCGGGGTAGACCGCTTGCACGAATGAGGCATAAACAGGGTATAACGCTGTTGCACCGTCAAGCCGGGGGAGGTCGCTTGTTAGTTTTAATGTGCTTTCTTCATTCAGATAAGCCGCCCTTGTACCGACTTTGAAAGGCGTGTATTCCTGTAATCGTATCTGCTGACTGACAGAGGGCAGGTTACTTTGATAGATGTGGTATATGACCGGTACAGATATAGCAATTACAACTGTAACAGCGATTATTCCTAAGATAATTTTTGTTTTGGATTTCATCATTTCTCCCTTTTTTTACACCGGTTTAACTTTACAGCGGAATATGCGACATTCGTGCGGTTCTATGTAAATCGAGGCTCTTTCAACAAATAAACCGATGTTCTCGTGTTTGTCGCAGTCGTAGAATTCTAACCCCATTCCCGAGAGTGCCGGTAAACCCATGTCATAGAATTGCAATGACATTTCTGATTTTATATCGCTTATATTAATCATCGCAATTGCGTAATCGCCGCCCGACAGCGGTTTCACAAGGGAGAACACGTTATCGAGGTTGTTCCATTGGCGGATACAGTAGGGACCTCTGCCCTCCTCGTCTTGATTGATTGCTATTACGTCTTTATTAGTTATGATTGCCTTGGTTTCGTCGGTCATGTTACGGACGTCGCACCCAAGCATTAACGGCGAGTTCATCATCGCCCAGATTGCGAAGTGCGAACGGTATTCCGTATCGGAGCAGCCTGTGCTTGTCACCATTTCGTTATCGCCCTTGCCGCCCATTCCCACTACCAACATATCCATGTCGTTCCAGCAGTCAATCCCGCCGTAGCAGGCGTTCTCTAACTGGGTGAGCATGATGGTTTCTATCGACTTCCAGTTGTCGTGAATGTCGCCGTATGAGCGGTAAAGGTGTGCCCCTGAGCCTCTTATCCATTTTTGAACACCGTCGTTACCCCAGTTACAGGCACTCAGAACAATGTCACGCCCGCAGTTACGCAGTGCAAGTGCCATTCGCCTGTATAAGTCCTCCCCTGCGACAAAACGGGGTTTGTAGCAATAGTCGTATTTCAGATAATCTACGCCCCATTCGGCAAAAGTAACCGCGTCAATGAATTCATGCTCGAAGCTTCCGGGAAAACCCGCACAGGTATGCGTACCCACACATGAGTATATACCGAATTTCAACCCCTTAGAATGGATATAGTCTGACAGCGATTTCATGCCACTCGGGAATTTGTTCTTGTCGGGGAGTAATCTGCCGTTATTGTCACGGGATTTTTCGCTCCAGCAGTCGTCGATTACGATATACTCGTACCCCGCCTCCTTTAGTCCGTGTGTTATGAACGCATCGGCGACACCTTTGACGAGCTCTTCGTTGATATTATCCCCGAAAGTGTTCCAAGAATTCCACCCCATAGGCGGTGTTTTTGTAAGAATAGGCATTTGTGTTTCCTCCTGCATTATAATATTGCCATACTGTCGCCAAAACTGAAGAACCGGTATTTCTCTTTTATTGCTTCCTCGTAAGCCGACAATGCCGCCTCACGCCCCATTAACGCACTAATCAGCATTAGCAGTGTGCTTTCCGGGAGGTGGAAGTTGGTTATAAGTCCGTCGATTACTTTGAAATTATACCCCGGTGTTATGAATATATCTGTACTTCCGGATTGCGGGCGACCGCAGGTCGCCCCTACAGACTCTAAGACACGGCAGGCGGTTGTTCCTACAGCGATTACACGGTTATTTCGGGATTTGCAATCTTTGATTTTTTGTGCGGTTTCTTCAGGGAGCCAATAGCGTTCGCTGTGCATTTTATGCTCCGAAACTAATTCTGCTTTTACGGGGCGGAATGTGCCAAGTCCTACGTGAAGTGTTACGTATGCGGTGATTATGCCTTTTTCCTTTAGTGAAGCGAATACTCTTTCGGTGAAGTGAAGTCCCGCTGTGGGTGCTGCCGCCGAGCCTGCTTCATTTGCGTAAATAGTGTTATACCGGTTATTGTCTTGTAGCTTTTCAGTGATATACGGAGGGAGCGGCATGTTCCCGATTTTTTCAAGAATTTCATAAAAATCCCCGTCATAAGTGAATTTGATAAGGCGGTTTGCGTCGGGTAGGATTTCTATGACTTGTGCGGTTAGTCCGGGGAATTCGATAATTCTGCCTTTATTGAGTTTTCGCCCAATACACTCCCACAGGCACTGCATGTTTTGCCCGCCTTCGGTGGGTATTCTTTCCTCGCCTTGTTGTTCAAGTAACAAAATTTCCGTGTCCTCGGTGAGCAGTCGTGCGGGAAGAACCTTGGAATCGTTCATGATTAATAAATCACCCGTGTTTAAATAATCGGCGATATTGTAGAAATGGTCATGGATTATGTCCGCTTCAGACGGGCATACCATTAAACGGGAGGCATCACGTGGTTCAATCGGAGTCTGTGCGATTAGCTCCTCCGGCAGGTCATAATAAAAATCGGTTTTTTTCATATAATTATATTAGCACACTTTAAATACAAAATCAACATTTTTCTTGACATAACCCGTAAAATATGATAACATAGCATATATTAATTATAACAGGCGGTACAGAACATGAAAAGCAACATGAAAAAATTCGATGTAGGAATAATCGGTGCAACGGGTATGGTGGGTCAAAGGTTTGCGGTTTTGTTGGCGGAGCATCCTTGGTTTAATGTAACCGTGCTTGCGGCTTCGCCTCGTTCTGCGGGGAAAAGCTATTCGGATATTGTGAGCGAGCGGTGGATGATGCCTGTTGACCTTCCCGAAAAATACAAGGATATGATTATTATGGACGCTTCCGATGTTGATGAAATTGCGAAAAAAGTCGATTTTGTTTTTTGTGCGGTGGACATGAATAAAGAGGAAATTAAGGCACTTGAGGAAGCGTATGCTAAGGCGGAGGTTCCCGTTATGTCGAATAATTCTGCTCACAGAAACACGCCTGACGTTCCAATGCTGATTCCCGAAATTAATCCGGAACATGCCGAAGTCGTAAAATTCCAGCGGGAACGTTTAGGTACAAAAAAGGGGTTCATTGCGGTTAAGTCGAACTGCTCTATTCAGAGCTATGTCCCTGCCCTGCACCCGCTTATGAAATTCGGGATTGAGGAAGTGGTCGTCTGCACCTATCAAGCTATATCCGGAGCGGGGAAAAACTTTGAGACGTGGCCTGAAATGGTCGATAATATAATCCCGTTTATCGGCGGAGAGGAAGAAAAGTCCGAGCAGGAGCCGCTTAAGGTATGGGGAACCGTAGAGCCTACGGACGCAAGCCTGGGGGATTATTCCGCAAAAATTATTAATTCTAAATCGCCTAAAATTACGGCACAGTGTATTCGTGTTCCTGTGAGTGACGGGCATACGGCGGCGGTATTTGTGAAATTCAAGGATTCTGATAATAAGCCGTCGAAAGAAGAAATTTTGAAATTATGGGAAGATTTTGGGGGAGTTAACCTGCCTTCCGCCCCTAAAAAATTTTTGACGTATTTCAATGAGGACAATTATCCGCAGGCGAAGCTGCACAGGGATTTAGAAAACGGTATGGCTGTTTCAATAGGGCGGTTAAGGGAAGATGAGGTTTTCGATTACAAGTTTATCGGGCTGTCGCATAATACGTTGAGGGGTGCGGCAGGCGGTGCGGTTCTTATGGCGGAAATGTTCGCAGATAAAGGTTATTTTGATTAAGGAGAGGTGATTATGAAAAACACGATTTTCACAGGGGCGGGGACAGCATTAGTGACCCCGATGAACCCTGACGGCAGTATAAATTATGACGTGTTCGGGGCAAATATCGACTGGCAGATTGAACAGGGAATTGACGCAGTTATCGTTTGCGGAACAACGGGAGAGGCTTCTACATTAACCGATGAGGAGCATGTTGAGCTTGTGCGGTATTGTGTTGAACGCACAAGTAAACGTGTTCCTGTGATTGCGGGGACGGGCAGTAACGATACCGCTTATTCCGTCTGGCTTTCTAAGGAGGCTGAACGTGTCGGTGCTGATGCACTATTGCAGGTTACACCGTATTATAACAAAACGTCGCAGAAGGGGCTTATTCGGCATTTTACAGAAATTGCTGAAAGTGTCAGTATTCCCATTGTTTTGTATAATGTCCCCATACGGACGGGAATGTCAATTTCTACAGATACTTATAAAACATTATCCGAGATTAGTAACATAGTTGCCACAAAGGAAGCGAGTTCAAACATTTCGGCGATTGCGGAAATTATTGCGGCTTGCGGAGATGACTTAGACGTGTATAGCGGGAATGATTCTGAAATTGTGCCGATTATGTCATTAGGCGGAAAGGGTGTTATAAGCACCTGCGGGAATATTATTCCGAATGTTGCACATGAAATTACGGCGTTGTGCTTAAGCGGCGAGTTCAAAAAAGCTGCTGAGCTTCAATTGAAATATCTCAACTTAATGAATACGCTTTTTGTTGACGTAAACCCCATTCCCGTGAAAGCGGCTTTGAATATGATGGGCAGAAATGTCGGTGAGTGTCGCTTGCCGTTGATTGAAGCGGATGACACGACTAAGGCTAAGGTGAAATCGGCAATGCAAGGCGTAGGGTTAATATAATAAAGGAAAACATAAAATGACAAAAATAGCGTTATCGGGTGCAAACGGCAGAATGGGAAAAGTAATCGCAGGGTTAGTTTCCGAGAGAAGTGATTGTGAAATAGTCGCCGGCATTGATGTTTCCGGTGGTGAGTATTACACGAAAATAAGCGATATGCGTGAACAAGCCGATGTAATTATCGACTTTTCGCACTCGTCTGCCACGCCCGATTTATTGACCTATTGCAAAATGAAGAATATCCCGCTTGTTATTGCGACGACAGGGTATAAAGAGGACGAGATTCAGCAGATTAAAACTGCTTCGGGGCAGGTGCCGATTTTCTTCACCTTTAATATGTCGCTGGGGATTAATCTGCTTCAGGATTTGGCAAGGCGGGCTGTTCGGGTTTTAGGGGAGCAGTTTGATGTGGAGATTATCGAGCGTCACCACAATCGCAAAAAAGACGCACCGTCGGGGACTGCGATTATGTTAGCTGAAGCAATTAATGATGAGTTTGACCGACCTAAGCGATATATTTATGACCGGCATAACGTATTTAAACCACGTGAGAGGGACGAAATCGGGCTTCACGCCGTTCGGGGCGGAACGATTGTGGGCGAGCATGAAATTGTGTTCGCAGGGCATGACGAGGTTATAACCTTGTCCCATTCGGCACAGTCGAGGGAGGTTTTTGCGGTTGGTGCGATTAATGCCGCTTTGTTTATGGCAGGGAGAGAAAACGGTTTATACGATATGAGCGACTTATTAAATAATACACAGGGGGATTAACATGACCGATATTATTATTAACGAGAACCAGTCAATTGTAACTTTTAACAATGTTCCCGCTTCTTATGAGAATTCGTTTATTTGCGGTGTTCTTGAGCAGACGGCTAATGCGAATATTAATATTGATATGATTGCACAGTCGCCCGCAACCTCTGATAAAATCAGTTTCGGGTTCACGTTCGCCGATGATGATATGCCGAAGCTATTAACCATTATTAATGCGTTTGACGGCGGGAAATCATTAGCTCCTTTGGTCAATTGCGGGAATGTGAAAATTACCGTGAAATCACGTGATATGATTGAGAATTCCGGATTTGCGGCAAAATTGTTCGGTGTTTTAAAGAAAATCGACTGCCTCCCGCTTCTTGTCACTACCGGGATTGACGAAATATCGGTATTGGTTCATGAAAGTGACCGAATGGATTTAGAAAGAGAATTGACCGACGTGTTCTGATAATTGTACATTGTCAATTGTTCGTCACTGCTCGTGGCCTAATGGATAGGGCATCAGACTCCGACTCTGAGGACTGTGGGTTCGACTCCCGCCGAGCAGATATTCACCCCGCTCTTTATGCTGAGAAAAGAGCGGGGTGAAACTTTTTCCTGTTTCCATTCGTATTATTGTAAAAGGGGGAATAAAAACCATGATTGTTATTAATAACTTAAGCAAATCCTACGGAAAGAATAAAGCGTTAAACGGTATTAACCTTGATTTAATTAACGGCGTTTATGCACTTTTGGGGCCGAATGGTGCGGGTAAGTCCACACTTATGAATATACTCGCATTAAGTCTCAGAGCCGATGAGGGGAAAATCCTTTGGAAGGGTGCAAAACGCATAGAGGAATGTGGGAAAGAATATCGGGGAATTCTCGGGTATATGCCCCAACAACAGGGGTTATACGATGGTTTTAGGGGAGTGGATTTCCTATGCTACATAGCGGGGTTAAAAGACATTCCTAAAAATAAAGTGCGTGAGGAGGTTGAAAGAGTTGCGGCTCTTGTTAATCTTTCTGACCGGCTGCGTGACAGATTATCGGGATATTCCGGCGGTATGAAGCAGAGAATTCTGTTAGCCTCTGCGATAATCGGCAACCCCGAAATAGTTATTCTTGATGAACCTACCGCCGGGCTTGACCCGAAGGAGAGAATTCGCACACGTGAAATCGTAAAATCCATGGCGGGGGATAAGATTATAATTATCGCTACACACGTAGTTTCCGATATAGAAACCATCGCAGATGAGGTGATATTGCTTAAAAAAGGCGTGATTGTCGAAAAAGGCAGCCCCGCCGACCTATGTGAAAAAATGAACGCTGACGATTTGGAATCGGTTTATATGAGGGTGTTTGAAGAATGAGATTATTTAAATATGAACTGTATAAGGTTCTAACTAAAAAGATGTTTTGGGGAATGTTAATCGCCGCCCTCACAATAAATGTGCTTGCTTTATGGTTTATAAACCGCCCGTCTTATGAGGAAATAACACATTTAGAAACCAAGGAAATATACGATTTATTACGCCCGATGAATTTAGAGGAAAAGTTAGCATGGCTTCAAGATGAAGTTGACCTGATGGACGCTTATTTTATCAAAGAATCACTTTACAGTTTTTCAACCTACAGGAACGAAAGCGTGTATGTTCGGGACACGGGAATAAGGGTCAAGGGCAAGGCTTCTTCTTCAAATGATGATTATATGACCGAATATATAGCTGAGCTTCAAGCACAGTATGACGAGGCAAGAGAGCGGTTCGGCGAAAGGTTGAACGATGATATTCCGTGGCAGGTTATCAATGCCAGAAAAATGCTGTGCCAGTCCATAATATATGACTTGACCAAAAACACCTATTCCTCTTATCTTGACAGGATTGACGATGAGGCGGATAAGCTGTTGGGTTCTTCGATATTCGGCTCAGACCCGGATTCGTTTTCGTCACGCAATATTGCAAAAACGCAGGACGATTTCAAGGATATGCGTGGAGTTATTATTCAGCATGATGTTCATAAGGGAATTTCAATTTTGTTCGATTCGCCGTCTGCTGATTTAATCATTCTTTTATTGATAATCGCAATTTGTATCGCTTTGATTACTGATGAAAAAGATAAGCGGTTATTCCTGATAGTCAGGGCAACACCGAAAGGTCACATTCACACAATTTTAGCGAAGATGGCGGCACTTACGGTTTGTGTTACTTTTGTTAGTGTGCTTGTGTTTATTTCGAGTGTTTTCTTTGCGGAATATACATACGGTTTGGGAGATGTTCTTAGGTCTGTTCAATCAGTTCCTATGTTCGTGGGAAGCACCTTACAAATATCGGTTATCGGGTTTATGGGGCTTAACCTCCTGTTGAAAACATTAGCCTTGGTGTTAATCGGATTGACAGTTATGCTGATTGCAATTCATTCCCGCCACTCGATATTACTAATGCTTATTACTGTTGTTGTTGCCGCTGTGAATGTTCTGCTCTCGGCTGTACCGGTTATTTCCGATTTAAATATTCTGCGTTTCTTGAACCTGTATTCCCTTATTCGTCCGCATGTGATTTTCGGTGACTATTTCAACCTTAATATGTTCGGATTCCCTGTAAAGCTTGCACTTGTTTTTGCAATTTTCGCCTGCATGGTGTTCATTGGATTAATTATCGGAATCTGTGTGTCTTATTTGAAAAAGCAGGATTTTGAAAGCAATCTCAATATGTTTAAGCTTAAGAAAATCCGGTTATTACCTGCACGAGTTCACACAGGATACAAGTTTTATGAATTTAAGAAGTTGGCGTTCACAAATAAAGCGGTTGTTATATTGGCGGTGTTCGCAATTATACAAGGGTACAATGTTTATAACACGCAAGAACCCTATCTCGGGTATGACCATCAGTATATTAAAAATATGCTGACCTCCTTACAAGGTCCGGTAACACGTGAAAAGCACGATTATTTAACCTCGGAAAAAGCGAAATTAGACGAAGCACAAAATGAGCTTCATCGGCTGAACATGGAATATATGATGGGTGAGATTGACCCGTACCTGTTCTTTGAGGAACGCCGCCCATATGATTCAATTGTAAACAGCATGTGGGGGTTCAATGAAATATACGAGCGTTATCAATATATCCGCAATACCGACAACGCACAGTTCGTTTATGATACGGGTTATGTTTGGATGTTCGGAATGAATAATCCCGACGCAGGCTTAACAAGCGGAATATGGCTGTGTGCGATTATAATTCTCAGCTTGTGCGGTTTGTTCTCAATGGAATATAAGACGGGAATGTATAAAATCCTGAACGCTTCTCCACACGGACATGGTGATACCGTTAAGCTTAAACTCATGCTGTCTGCGGGATTGGTAGTGATTGCATTCATTATTGCCTCGCTCCCCGAATTAATCTACATCGGACGGTATTTCGGTTATTCGGGAATGGGTGCCCCCTTAGCGAGTATTCCCCCCGCATACTTAGGCGGTTTCCCCGCTTTCATGGGGATATTCCCGATATGGACATATGTATTATTCATGTTGTTTATGCGGTTAATAGCTACTGCGGGGGTGGCAGTGATTGTCCTTGCTTTGTCACTTAAGCTGAAAAATAACGCTTATGCCGCTTTAGTGGGTGCGGGGGTTCTGTTAGCTCCTTTATTCATGTATCGGCTGGGACTTGACATGATTCGCCCGTTCAGTGTTGCAGAACTGATTACCGCTAACGGACTTATCGTTGAACCGTCATTCTTAAAAGCGGCACAGGTTATTCTGTTTTTGATAATTACCGGTTGCTGCGGCTGGTATGTTACTAAAAAATTCGGAAGGAGTTAATTATGAAAAAAGTAATAACAATTATATTAATCGCGATATTTATATTTTCGCTGACTGCTTGTTCAGGGGTTCGTGCCGCTGTGACAGGTTCGGGGTGGGGTTCGGGTGACGATGTGTCTGACGCCGATTCCTCCGGTACACCGGGTTCGACGAATACGTCGAATTCGGGTACCCCGAACAACACCGAAGCTCCTGATATGGAGAACCTTACGATGATTCCCGATGCCGCTTCGGGTGAGGCACTCGAAGTCCCTAATATGTGGGTAACCGAGCATGGTGCGTATTATGTGTATATTCCCCAGCCTGACTTATCGCATTCAAGCAGAGGCGGGGCATGGATTGCGTCTTTTGAAGGTGATTATAACGATAACAATATCGCTCTTCTTCGTATAATAGACAAGGCTTCGGGGAGAGATATGGTTTTATGCAACCGCCCGACCTGCCCCCATGACTCGGAGGATTGCGGTGCTTTCCTTCCGGAAGACCCGACTAACCCCGACGAGTATATCACGTTCCGTGTAGGTCGTACATTTTACAGGGGAGGCAACCCCTGCCTGTTCGTGGATGGTGAATATGTTTACGCCTTAAACGGCGAGAACACATTCTACCGCTTCGGATTAGACGGAAGCGGCAGAACCGAGTATTTCAGAATTCCCGACGAATATCAACTGCAAAGCCAGTGCTGGCTTATGAACGGAAAGTTATATATGAGCGGGTATTACATGGTTCCTGTAGACGAATATGGCGGTTCAACCAGCTCATCTGTTTTGCTCGAAATTGATTATATCAATAAAACTATGGAAATAGTTTGGGATGCAGGTGTGTATAACGAGAATAGTTATTCCTATATTCTGGGCTTGTCAAACGGAAAAATCTATTTTATGGACATGAATTATCCTCCGTTAATCCGCACACAACAGGGAATAACCGACTATAACAATAATTCCGAGTATACAATTACCACATTAAACCCCTCTACCGGTGAAAAAACCATAGTTTTAAAGAAAAAAGGTGAAGAATTCTCCGCCAATGTTTGGCAAATAACAGATGAGATTTTCTATCATTCACGAAAAGACCAAGCTCTTTTCAAATTTAATATGCATACGGGAGAAACAACCCGGCTTGCTGATAATCTGCCCGGATTTATATACATAGGTGAGGAGCGTGACGGGCGGTTGTTCCTTAGCAGGGACGGTTCATCGGATAACTGGTTCGCACCCTATATGACCATTGCAAACGAATTGTTCTTCTTTGATTTTGCCACGGGGGAAATCACAGAGATTACTATTATGTCAAAGAGAAACTATGGAGAGGATGAGGCTTGCAGAATTGAATTCGAGGAGGACGGGTATTTCTATATCATAACCGAATATGAAATGAAAGAAAACAATGATATGGGTCAAACATGGTATTCAATGGAAAACTATCGTGTGGGGAGAATACCTAAGGAGGATTATTGGGTAAGCAACGCTTCAGCAATTGAAGATTTAGGTTGGCATACCAATGATGAATGGAATGCGGTTTTAGCGGAAAAACTCAGATGGTGGTAAAGTCCGCTGCCATAAGCAAAACGCACACCGAAATTGAAAACGGTGTGCGTTTTTTATTTATCTTACTACACCTATTGCTTATAATGTTCATTCCGAGTGCTACTTGTTCAACTTCATAAGGCGGTAAAAATACGATAAATCATATACAAGCCATAATAAATATATTATTACCGGTATTGCTAAAAATGCTGATACATTAAAATCCATATTGTATTCCAACCTCTCATTATATAAAATCTATGTAGTTGCCTACTCTGCCATTGTAACATAAATCAGCTTGAACTTCAAGTATGATTTATATCATAATAATTAAGAATGCTCGACAAATCGTAGAGCGTGAAATTTATAAAATGTGAATATGACACACTGCTGTCTTATTACTTGTGATATGATTATATAAAACATAAGGAGAAATAAAACATGAAAGAAATATTAACCGATTTAATCAAAGAAATGATAGACGTGGATTATTGTGACAGTAATCTTGTTAAAGCCGGGAAGGTTTGGCTCGATTCAAAAGGCAATGGTTCAGTGAGAAAGTTAGCGGCTGCCAACCTAATTACAAAATTGGAACAATGTATAGTCCCTATTGACGATGCCATTGCATTAGCTAAATCATACCCCGACGACGATTTTTGGAAAGGTGTTCTTGAAGCTGAGTTAAAGGCTAAAGATGAAGGCATGACGATTTGCGGTTGTGTGGCTTGTATCAACGGGCAGAAAATACTTGACAACAAAGAAC
>Ga0123356_10000735_pt1 | contig 36099 bp, 31 predicted proteins | sample TergutEmb28metaG_2_FD_92546 | JGI IMG/M metagenome (GOLD analysis project Ga0123356, IMG submission 92546) | Embiratermes neotenicus P3 segment gut microbial communities from Petit-Saut dam, French Guiana - Emb289 P3 | ecosystem: Host-associated > Arthropoda: Insects > Digestive system > Gut ...
CTAAAATGTTCATGTAATGCCCCTCATCTTACTGCTTCAGCCTTGGATCCAAGGTGTCTCTAAGCCCGTCGCCCAGCAGGTTCAGCGACAGGATGGTGAAGAAAATCGCCAAACCAGGAGCCATCACGATATAGGAATGGTCGCGCATGTATTCGCGGCCATGGGCCAGCATATTGCCCCATTCGGGCGTGGGCGCCTGTATGCCCAGGCCAATAAAACTTAGCGCCGAAATCGTCAAGATGGCGTTGGCCACATAAAGGGTTACCTGCACGATGATAGGCCCGATACAGTTGATCAGCACATGCCTAAGTATAATGCGCCCATTGCGTGCGCCGATGGACCGTGCGGCCTCCACGTATTCGCTTCCGCGCACGCTCATTACCGCCGCCCGCACCACCCGGGACAGCCTTGGGGTAAACGCCAGCCCAATCGAAAGCATTAGATTGACCTGGCTGGTACCAAAGGTGGCCACAATGGCTAGGGCCAGCAGCACATCGGGCAAACATAGAAAAACATCCATTGCGCGCATGATGACATTGTCGATCCAGCCACCGAAAAAACCGGCGATTGCCCCTAGCGTCCCGCCAAAAAGCAGGGATATGCCGATGGCCGAAATACCCACCACCAACGAGATTCTTGCGCCATGCACAACCCGGGCCAGCACATCACGCCCCATCTCGTCGGTGCCCAGCAGGTGTTCGGCGCTGGGCGCCCTTAAACGATTGGACACATTGCGCCGAATCGCCACTTCGTTATAATCGGCAATCAACGGCGCGCAGATGGCCATCAGCACAATCAACGAAAAAAGCACCAGGCCAATCACCGCTGTTTTGTTTTTTAAAAACTGCTTGCGCATTTGGGCGCCGCGGCTCTTGCGGCCAAATTGACGAAAGAATGCTTTGCGGGTGGCATACGCCTGTGTCGTCTGTTCCATCAATCAATTCCCCGCTTTCGCGCTGTACTGCGCCTTTATTCTTGGATCGATAAATGCGTAAATCAAATCCACAATCAGGTTAGAAATGGCCACGCACAGCGCCATAACCACCAGGCATCCCAACACACTGGGCGTATCCCGGGATTTGATGGCCTCCACCAGCATGCGGCCCGTGCCGGGAATGGCAAACACGGTTTCAGACAGCACCATGCCCCCCAGCAACGCGCCAATGTTCATGCCTACCACGGTGATGGTGGGCATCAGGGCGTTGGGCAAAGCGTGGCGACGGATCACAGCGCCACGACTCACACCCTTGGCACGTGCCGTGCGGATATAATCCTGCCGCACCGATTCCAGCATGGTGGACCGCGTGGTGCGCATAATGTTGGCCATGTAGTTGGCGCCCACCGCCAGGGCGGGCATGATGATGCTCCTAAACCCGTGATCCATACCGCCGGGGGGCAGCCAGCCCAGCTGCACCGAAAACAGCAGGAGCAATAGCAGCCCAAACCAGAAGATGGGCAACGATACGCCCAAAAGTCCGATGATCATTGTGATGTTGGAAAAAATCGAATTGGGTTTGGTGGCCGAATACACACCGATAGGGATGCCTAGGGCCACACAAAACACCATGGCTGCTATCACAATCTTAAAGGTATGGGGAAACCGCGCGCTCAGCTGCTCGCTAACAGGGGCGCGCGTGATATACGACATGCCGAAATTACCCTGGCACAGGCCAATCACGTAATTTACATACTGCACAAAAAACGGCCGGTCCAGCCCCAGCTCCGCCTTGAGCTGCTCGCTGGCCTCCGGTGAATATTCGTTGCCCAGGATCACCGCCGTCGGATCACCCGGCGTAAAGTACATGATGGTAAACACCACAAAGGTGAGTGCCAAAATGACCGGGATGAGGATAATGAGGCGGCCAAGGATGTACTTATACATGCCGATACCTTTTTCCCTTTATGAATTTAGTGGTGCCAGGCGCGGAATCCCCCCGCCATTGCGGTGGCCCTCCCCCCTTTGACAAGGGGGGTAGAGCAAGAACGGCTAGCCTGCATATGCAACCCCTACCTCCCTTGTTAAAGGGAGGGGGACCGCCGCAGCGGTGGAGGGATTCTACCCCGGCGATTGTCGTTTTGTGTAGCGATTAATAATGCAACTTGTAGTAGTTAAACGGCCGCTCCACGTTGATCTCCACGCCCCGCAAATCCTTGTTGGTCATCGCAAACATGATGCTCACATACAGATCGACCTCAGGCGCTTCAATGGCCATAAACTCCTGCACACGCTTGTAGACTTCGGCGCGCACTTCATTGTCAAAGCTGGCGCGGCCTTCGGCGATCAACTCGTCCAGCTCCTCATTCAAGTACCATCCGCGGTTTACGCCGCCAATGCCCGCCGTGCCAAAGCGGCGCGCCAGGAACAGGTCGGGATCCCAATAGGCGCCCCAGCTGGTGATAAACATGGGCGCTTTGTGCTCGGCAATCATGGAGGCAAACACAGCGTTTTCGATGCGTACAATCTGGGCGTTGATGCCGATATCCGCCAGATCGGCCTGGACTACCTGAGCGATACGCTCGGCTTCGTCGCGGAACACGATGATCTCGGTATCAAAGCCCGGACAGCCTGCCTCGGCCATAAGCGCCTTGGCCCGCTCGGGATCATAGGAGTACATGTCCAAGGGATTGTCAATGGCGCCCAAGCAGGTGGGGGCAAACGTGGCGCAATTGTATACCACGGTACCCAGGCCGTTGTGGCCCACTTCCAAGCAGTCGTCGCGGTTCACGGCAAAATTGACGGCCTGGCGCACCAGGGGATTGTTGAACCACTCCAGGGTGGTGTTCATGCCCAAGTGCCACACGGTTTGCGAATAATGCTGCCACAGGGCCACGCTGTCGTCGTTTGCAACGCGGTTGTAATCCACGGTGCTAAAGTCCACGTTCATGTCGGCCGCGCCGGTCTCAACGGCGATGGTGCGGCTGCTGCCCTCGGGGATTACTTTAAAAGTAAGCGAATTGTTGAGGGCTTTGTCGTCTTGATTAAAGTAATCGTCAAAGCGGGTGAGCTTGATGCTGTCGCCGATCAAGCGGCTGGTGAAGGTGTAGCGGCCGCTGCCGATGGGATGCGACCAATCGCCCGACGCTTCGGCCTGCTCAGCGTAAGCTTGGGGCACAATGCAAGTGGACTGATGCGTAAGGGCTGTGGGCAGCGCGGGATAGGGCCCGCTGGTGAGGATGCGGAGGGTTAGATCGTCCACCTTGCTAATCTCCACCACCGGGGCAAACAGAGCGCCAATGGCCGTGCCATTCTTGGTGCGGTTGAGGGAATGCACCACATCGTCGGCCGTTAAGATCGAGCCGTCGTGTACCTTGATGCCCTCGTAGATTTTGAAGTGCCATTCGTTTTCGCTCAGCATTTCATAGCTCTCACACAGCTCCGGGATGCCGTTGAGGTTCCTGTCAAAGGTAAACAGCTTGCTATACACGTTGTTGATCACATAGCCGTTGGACAGGTCGGATGTGTTGGTGGGATCCCAGGACACCATGTCCAGCGCCTGGACGATCACGATGTCGGCGTCTAGGTTGGTGGCCTCGCTCAGGTCAAAAACATCGGGAGCCTCCTTAGGAGCAGCCAAAACGGGCGTGGCCATCACTGCGGCCATCAAAAGCGCCACCAGAAGAAAAGAAAACCGTTTCATACAAATGACATCTCCTCTCACGAATTTAACTTTTATAATAGCCGCAATTTGCCCTGCTGTCAATGCGTTGTGATAAATTTTGCAAGATTTGCACAGCGGACTTGCAAATATGGGATGGCAACGGCAAAAAGAACGCAAAAAAGGAAGTGATTGTACAAAAACCGCATATACAGTATAATGTGGATAGCAGGAAGATTTACATGGGGTTTGCGATCTCCGCTGGGAACAGAGGAGGTGATCGCCATGACAGATTATGAGATGATCATGGTCGTATTGGCGATTCTAGGACTGCTGATAGCAGCGTTCAAGCTGGGCAGAAAATAGCGCGAACCGCCGTGTAGTGGCTGCTGCACGGCGGTTCGTGTGTCCAACGGTATTTTGCCAGCGGATTAGCTGACCCCAGTAAGCGCAATCTTCCTGCTACTATTATAGTGCTAGGCGCCGCTTTCGTCAAGTACGCAAGGTGCTTATGATTTTGTTTTATTCTGGAAAGGACGGATGCCCCTTGATTACCTTGGATGCATGGGTGCAAGCATTGGCGCTGACAGCGATGCTGGGTTTAGCCTATAGCAGGCATGCCGCAAAGATCAATGCCGCGCGCCTGCCCGCCGCCCTGGGGCGCTGGAGCAAACACTGGGTGGATCGCCTGTATTGGCCATTGTTTGCCCTGGCGCTGGCCACCGGTGTGCTGGTGCGGGTTTGGGACTTTCCCACATTCCCCCACGGCCTGTACCACGATGAAGCCATGGCCACGGCAGAAGCCATCTCCTTGTTGCGCCTGGGCACCGATCACCTGGGCACCCCCTGGCCCCTACACTTTGAGGCCTGGTTATACGGCCAAATGAGCGTATTCCTTTCTTATCTGATGATGCCGTTTTTTGCCCTGATGGGCATTTCAAAGCTTTCTATCCGCTTGCCCACGCTAATCATGGCCCTGCTGGCTTTGCCCGTGATGTGGGATTTTGCCCGGCGTATGCTAGGCAAGCGGTTTGCGCTGATCGTACTGTGGCTCACGGCCATCTGCCCGTGGCAGATTGTGCAGAGCCGTTGGTCTTTGGATTGTTTTATGATGGCGCACATGTTTTTATTTTCCGTATACTTTTTGCACCTAGGTTTGGGGCGCAAAGCGTTTATGTATCTTTCCATGGTGTTTTTTGGCCTTACGATGTATACCTACGGCGTTGCGCTGTACACCATTCCGCCCTTTTTGATCTTTGCGGTGGTTTACCTGCTGCGCAAACAACGGGTGCGGTGGTGGGAGGCGCTGCTGAGCGGGGGCATATACCTGGCAGTGGCCGCACCCTTCTTACTCATTATGGCCATCAACTATTTTCATTGGGAATCCATGCGCTTAGGGCCCTTTACGTTACAGTACTTCCCCCTCTCGGGCCGTTCCAACGACATCCTGCTCTTTGCCGAGGAGCCCATGAGGCAGTTTACGTACAACCTGCGATATTTGCTGGACGTACTCCTGCAAAACGAGGGCGACTCTTTGTATGCCTACTTTGCCACGCGCACGCTATACACCTTTTCGGTTCCGGCCATCGTAGCGGGCATCTGGCTTTTGTGGCGGGCTCGGCGTGCCGGCCTCGCCCAAGGAGAGCCGCTATCCCTGGCGGATCGCAGAGCCAACGACGGCGTATCCCTGGTGTTCCTGTATTTTTGCGCCATGGTGATCTGCGGACTGCTCACCGATTTTACAACCAATCAGCGGGCCAACGCCATCTTTTATCCCCTTCTGTTTATCATAGCCTACGCGCTGTATCAGGTGATCCGGCGCATACCCAGTTTTGCTCCCGCCATCGCTTTGATCTACGGGCTGGGATTTTTGGTATTTGTGCAGGGCTATTTTGGTGATGTTTCGTATCGGGAAAGAACCAACGACTTCTTTAGGGCCGGGTATTACGAAGCCCTGCTGGATGTGCGCCCCATGGACTGCGATGTGTACTATGTGCCCCAGGCCGGGAGCAGCTACACCGTAGTATGGGCGGCCCACGAGATCGACAGCCTTCAATTGCAAGACGAAAAGCCCATGTTCGACATGGAAGGCAACGAGATGGACTTGTATTCTTACCGTTACATATTTACGGACTTCGAGGATTTTGAGCCCGATCCCTGGGAGTGCGCCGCCTACGTGGTGGGCCAGGACTTTAAGCACCTGTTTGATCCGGAGGACTTTATCATCAAAGATTTTGGCCTGTTCGCGTCGGTATATCCCCGCTACTGGGCCGAAGACGAATAAGAAAGGGGGCGATACTCCATGCTGAGCGATTGGAATCTTGCGGGTATGGCGCTGGTTGCCGTCCTTTGTTTCATCGCGGGTTATTCCCGGAAATCAAAAACCGAACTAAAAGCCGAAACAAAAATCGAAACGAGAATCGAAACGAGAACAGTGGCCTTGCTCATCGCCCTGGGCGCGGCGTTGCGTATCTGGCAGCTTTTTGTGGCGCGAGACGCCGTGCTCCCAGAGGAGCTTCGTACCATCCTGCAGGCACGGTCCCTGTTGGCGGATAGCAAAAGCCTGGAAGGGTTCCCCTGGCCGGTGATCCTATCCGGTTGGGGTGGGGAGGCCGAGGGTGCGCTGCTCATATGGCTCTCCATGCCGTTGGTGGCCCTTTTCGGCAGTACGGTGCTGGCGGTTCGCTTGCCCATGTTATTGCTTTCGGTGTTTTCCTTGTGGGTGCTGTGGGATTTGATCCGGCGCGCTTTTTCTAGCCGGGCGGCATTCTGGGCATTGTTGTTGGCCGTTGTAGCTCCATGGCAGCTGATGGCTTCCCGCTGGCCGCTAACCTGGCAGCTTCTCCCCTATTTGCTGCTCATCAGCGCGTGGATGCTCACCAAAAAGCGGCCCGCCTGGTTCATCGCCGGTATGTGCGTGCTGGGGCTCTCGATGTATACGTTTGATGCGGCTTGGTATACGGTACCGTTGCTGGCGTTGCTATGGGCCGTGCTGGTGGCCCGGCGGCGCGGGGTACGCCTGCCTGTGGCGGCGGCGGGGGTGGCAGCGTTTCTTTTGACCGCAGCGCCTGTGCTGCTGGCCTTGCTGCAAGGCAGCGTGGCTTTTCCCCACGAACACATGCTTGTAGGCATTGAGCCCAGGCCGGTGACTTCGCTATTCTATCTTCGCGCCACCACGCCGGATCAGCAAGGTTACGGCCCGCAACTGCTGCCATTCTTTAAAGATTCGCCTGGCTTTGCTTCCCTGTTTTTGCAGCTTTCCGCCAACGGATACAAAGTATTAGAAAGCACGGCGTTGCAGTATACGAATGCCCCCATTCGTACCGCCGCCTACCTGCTGCCGGACTGGGGCTTTCTGTATATCTTTTTGATTCCTCTCACCTTCTTTGGCGCGGTAAGTTTTATGGCACGCAACAAAAAGCGGCGGCATCAACCAAACCTTGCGGCGGATTTGCTGGTGGCCTGGCCCCTGTGTGCACTGCCGTTTTTGCTGCTATTTGGGGAGCTTACGCCTCTCCATAACGCGGCGCTCCTCTATCCGCTGCTGTTATGCACGGCCTGCGGCGCTCGGGCGATGGCGCGCAGATTCCGGCCCATCAGCGCGGCCCTTGGGCTGCTCTGCGTGGCTGGCGCGCTGGCCTTTTCGGTTTGGGGCTTCGATCCCGCACCTACCCTCCCCGGCTTAAAGGATGCCCTGGCCTACGCCCGCGAGCAATCGGCACAACAGGTTGTGGTAACCACCTACCATGTTGCCAACGAAAGCCCGGCCCGTGCGGCGATAGCAAACACCATGACGGTTTTTGATTTGGATGCCGCCTACGTACGCGGTGAGCGGGAGGAACCCGGCATGCTGCCCTATAGGGAGCGCTTCTGGCATGTGAGTTTTCTCAACAATTTTGTGGAGAGAGAGGAAGGCGCCACATTCGAGGCAGATCCCCTGGCCGATGCCGTATACGTAATGCACCACTACGAAGCGCTAATGATTGACGCGAATCGTTTTGTGATAGAAGAATTTGGGGAGTTTGTGGTGGCGAGGGGCAGATAGAATAATGATTCATAAAAAAACACACATAATCGCAATAACCCTCGCAGCCGTGCTTGCACTGATGCTGTTGATGTCCGTTGGACATGCTTCCCGAGCAGGCAAAACAGATGCAAGCGGGCAATGGAAGTATGTGCATGTAGGCGATAATGCTGTGATCATGGGATATGTGGAAAAACCGCAGGGTGCTTTGGTGATCCCAGGCGAAGTGGATGGATATACCGTAACAAGCATCTTCGAGGAGGCATTCTCTGCGTGCAATGACTTAACCAGTGTGACCATCCCGGATGGGGTAACAAAAATCGGCGACTTTGCGTTTGCTTGGTCTAGCAGCTTAACCAGCATTACCATCCCCGATAGTGTAAAAAGCCTTGGCAACGGGGTTTTCGCCGGTTGTGACAAATTAACCGGCGTAATCATCCCGAATAGTGTAACGAGCATTGGCGACAGCGCGTTCAGCAATTGCACAAGCTTAACCAGCATCACCATCCCGGACAGCGTAACGACTATCGGCAGCGGGGCGTTCGCTCAATGCGAGAAGCTAACCAGCATCACCATCCCCAGCAGCGTAACAAAAATTGGCTCCAATCCATTTATGGCATGCCCGTTTACGTTTATTGATGTATGCCCTGACAACCCGGTGTACGAAGATATCGATGGCGTTCTTTTTGACAAGCAACAGAAAATCTTGGTTTCTTATCCGGGTGCTCGCGAGGGCGTTTATACGATTCCTGAAGGGACACGGCTAATCGGCGACTTCGCATTCTCCGAGTGCTTAAGAATAACCGAAGTGACGATCCCAAACAGTGTAACGGGCATTGGCGTCTGGGGATTCGATTGGTGCAGGCGGCTGACCCATGTTTTGATCCCGGAGAGCGTAACCAGCATTGGCTGGAATGCATTTAATGGCTGTATCAGACTCACCTTAAGCGTACAGAAAGGCAGTGTTACCGAGCAATACGCACAGGATAATGATATACCCTATGTTTACATCATTGCAAATTGAGATTGCCATTCCAATAAATTCTACGCAAATCCTGTAGGGGCGACCCTGCGTGGTCGCCCTCAGGCTACGCAACTGCCCATGAGACGTAATGTCTGCCCATGAGACGCAAGAAGGGCGGCCACACAGGGCCGCCCTTCCACAATTCTGTTACGATACCGACCCCGTCCGCCTTCCCTTTTCCTCGCTCCACTGCTTGCTGGGCACGCGGCGCCTGGCAGGCTCGCCCGGCACCAGAATGGGTTTGCCGCCGCTCACGGCCTCGGTGGTGATCACGCACTTGGCCACATCGTCGCGCACCGGCAGTTCAAACATGGTGTCCAGCAATGCAGTCTCGATAATGGCGCGCAGGCCGCGGGCCCCGCTCTTGCGCTCAATGGCCTGGTGGGCGATAGCGCGCAGGGCGTCGGGCTCAAACTCCAGCTCCATGCCGTCCATTTCCATCAGCCGCATATATTGCTTTACCAAGGCGTTGCGGGGCTCGGTGAGTATCTTTACCAGGGCCTCTTCGTCCAAATTGTGCAGGGTGACTACCACGGGCAGCCGCCCCACAAACTCGGGAATCAGGCCGTACTTCATTAAATCCTCGGGCCGTATCTTGGCCAGGATCTCGCCCAGCTGCTTCTCTTGAGGCAACTGGATGTCCGCGCCAAAACCCATAGCCTTTTTGCCAATGCGGTTCTCAATGATCTTGTCGATGCCATCAAAAGCTCCGCCGCAGATAAACAAAATATTGGTGGTGTCGATCTGTATAAACTCCTGGTGGGGATGCTTGCGGCCGCCCTGGGGCGGTACGCTGGCTACCGTACCTTCAATGATCTTGAGCAGGGCCTGCTGCACCCCTTCGCCGGAGACATCCCGTGTGATGGAGGGATTCTCGCTTTTGCGGGCAATCTTGTCGATCTCGTCGATGTAGATGATGCCACGCTGGGCGGACTGGATGTCGTAATCCGCGTTCTGGATCAGGCGCAGCAGTATATTTTCCACATCTTCGCCCACGTAACCCGCCTCGGTTAGGCTGGTAGCATCGGCGATGGCAAAGGGCACATTGAGTATCTTGGCCAGGGATTGGGCCAAAAAAGTCTTGCCGCAGCCCGTGGGCCCCAGCATCACGATGTTGGATTTTTGCAGCTCCACATCGTCCCGGCGCAGGGGCGTGTTGATCCGCTTGTAGTGGTTGTATACGGCCACCGACAGCGAACGTTTTGCCATCTCTTGCCCCACCACGTACTGGTCCAGGATTTCCTTGATTTCGGTGGGGCGGGGCACCGCGCCCTGCTCCAGCTCCCTGGGCGAACCCAGATCTTCCGAAATAATCTCTTGGCAAAGCAGGATGCACTCGTCACAGATGTACACCCCGGGGCCGGCGATGATGCGGCGCACCTGGTCTTGGGGTTTGTCGCAGAAGGAGCACTTGGCCATGCGGGGCGGCCGGATTCCGATATCGTCCTTTGGCATTGTTCACCTCGTAAACGTTAGTTCTGTTAGGCGCGTTGGCGGGGGTTGTATATCTCATCGATGATGCCGTACGCCCTGGCCTCTTCGGCAGACATGAAGTAATCCCGCTCCACATCCCGCTCCACATCCTCCAGGGGCTTGCCGGTCATTTCGCTCATCAAACCGTTTAATTTGTGTTTGGTGCGTATCAGCCACTCGGCCTGGATGCGCACATCGGTGGCTTGGCCCCGTGCGCCGCCGGTGGGCTGATGGATCATGACTTCACTGTTGGGCAGGGCCAGCCGTTTGCCCTTTTCGCCGGCCATCAGCAAAAAGGCACCCATGGAGGCCGCTATGCCGATACAAACCGTACGCACGGCGGGCTTGATATAGCGCATGGTATCGAATATGGCCATGCCAGCCGTCACCGATCCGCCGGGGCTGTTGATGTACATGGAGATGTCGTTCTCCGGGTTCTCCATCTCTAAAAACAGCAGCTGGGCAACCACCACATTGGCCATCTCGTCGCCGATCTCACCGCCCAGGAATACGATGCGATCTTTGAGCAGCCGGGAGTAAATATCGTAGGAACGCTCACCTCGGTTGGTTTGTTCCACCACCATGGGTATCAGGCTCATGTCGCACGCCTCCCCTATTTTACCTTTGCCGATTCCGTAAGAAGCTTCAGCACCTTGGCCACCTTGGCCGCATCGGCAAAGTATTCGTTGTCGCTCTCCCGCAGGGTCTTTTTAATCTCTTCCAGCGATTGCTTGCGGGTGTCCGCATAGCGCTGAATCTCGGCATCGATATCCTCCTCGGTGGGTTCGATGCCCTCGGCCTTGGCGATGGCGTCCAGCACCACCTCGGCCTTGGCGTTGGCCAGGGCTTGCTCTTGGTAGCGCTCACGCAACGTTTCCACCGTTTGCCCGCTGTATTGCAGGAAGGCCTCCATGTTCATGCCCTGGTACATCAGGCGCATCTCAAAATCCCGCACCATGCTATCGATCCGGCGCTCCACCATGGGCTCGGGGACATCCAATGTAGCGTTTTCCACTGCCGCTTCCACGCAAGCGTTTTCAAAGGCCATCTTTGTTTGTGCGGCAGCATCCGCCTCCAGGGTTGCCCGGATGTCGGCCTTGTATGCATCTACGGTGTCGAATTCCGATACGTCGCGCACAAAGTCGTCGTCCACATCGGGCAATTCCTTGCGCTGGATCGCATGCAGCTTCACATGGAACACCGCGTCTTTGCCCGCCAGCTCCTCGGCCTGATAATCCGCAGGGAAAGCTACGTTTAGATCGCGCTCCCCGCCCACGCTCATGCCAACCATCTGCTCTTCAAAGCCCGGTATAAACCGGTCGCTGCCAATGGTGAGCTGCTGGCCTTCGGCTGTACCGCCCTCAAAGGCCACGCCATCTATCGAGCCCGCGTAATCCAGGGTCACCACGTCACCCTGCTCCACCGGGTCTTCTTCGATATCCAGCATGCGGCTCACCTTTTCACGGGCGGCCTGCACTTGCTGGTCCACATCTTCATCGGTTACCGGACGCTCCTCTTTGGCCACCTTTAGGCCCTTGTACTCGCCCAGCTGTACCTCGGGGTACACAAATACCTCGGCGGTGAAGATCAGCGGCTTGCCGCCCTCCATCTGCTCCACATCCACGCTGGGGCGATCCACCACCTGCAAATTATGCTCTTTCACTGCCGCTTCATAAGCGTCGGGAAAAAGGCTCTCCAGCGCCTCATCATAAAAGAAGGCTTCGCCGTACATATTCTCGATCATCCGGCGGGGCGCTTTCCCTTTGCGGAAGCCGTGTATCTGCACGCGCCCGCGCAGCTTTAAGTATGCCTTTTGAAGCCCTTGCTCAAAAACCTCCGCATCCGCCTCAAAACGGATTTTCACCTTGTTGCCAGGTAGTTTCTCCACGCTTGTGACCATCATGTTCCTCCGAAGCAAAAAAAATAGGCAAATCCATAGCCGCCCTGGAAAGGCGCTGAAAAGAAGTATACCACGGGTGCGGGTGAAATTCAACCGTTTCAGCGAATGTAACCACTTTTGAGAACGGGTTTGAAAAGAGCTATTTACTTATCGTCATAATGCCCGCGGCAGGCACTGATCACGAGGTCGTTTCTGTTATTCTCGTCTGGGTAATAAACAAGCCTATCGCCCTTGTTGATTTCCCTTGAATACCGTTCCTCATCATAGTATTTAAGCCGCTCTGGGTGTCCCAATCCGTGGAGGATGCCATTTTTTTTGATGTCTTCGATTAATTTATTGATCTTCTTAACGGCTTGCTTATCGCCGCTCTCAAACCAACTCAAATAATCCTTCCAGCCTTCATCAGTAAACTTCACGTGCTCAAATCTGATCATTGCATACTTTTCTCCATTGCGTGCAATTCATCAAGAGTTTTCTCAACTATCCGCCCTGCTTTGTAATCATCGTCTGATCTTCTCAACTTGGCCAAATACTCAGCGTTTGCCTTTTGGCGCATTACCTCGTTATATGCCATTTCAGACATGATGACCCAATTTTGATTTTTAGGGCGGGCAACCACAACTTTTTCCCCAGATAGAATTGCTTGGGCAACCTCGCCGGTTCTTCTGACTATATCGACTGTCCTTAATGTTGTCATGGCTAAAATCATAGCTCCTTTCAAGAGTCGCGCTATATTATACGTCTTTTTCTTCGTTCATTTTACCGCGTTTTGAAAAATAAATCAAGAACCATCTAGCGCTTTGCTCCCACCCTGTGCATGCCCCCGCACAACTATGCACACAATATCCGCACAAAAGAAGAGGAGCATTTTGATGGAAGCGTGGATTGCCTTTGGCGGCCTGTTGCTGTTGCTTGTCCTGTCCGCCGCTCAGCACAAGCGGATTCCCCCGCCCCGGGACGCTGCCCTGGAAGACGAGGCCCTTGGCGTGCACCTGCAGGCAATCGCCTCATCACACAAACCCAGAGGCCGGGCACGGCCCCATGGCGCGCGCCGGAGCGCACGGCGGATGCGCCGCGCTCTGGCTTTGTTGGACATGTCCGTGGGCGCCACGCCCGAGGCAGGGGATTTGCTGCCCGGCGCCCAGTGGCTGGTGGACAACGCGCGCACCCTGGAGGACGCCGCGCTCTCCCTCACCAAGGAACTGCCCAGGGCAAAGCCCCTGCCGGTGCTGGACCACCAGCCCCGCATGCAATTGTTGGCACGGGAGCTTATTTCCCATTGCGACGCTAAACTCCACATCAACAACATCCGCTGGGCGGTGGAGGCCTGGCAAAGCGTGCAGTTGCTGCGCCTGCGGGAATTATGGACGCTGCCGCTGATTTTGCGCGCCACCCTAGTCGAGTTGCTCTCCCACTTGGCTGTGGCCTGCGCCCAAGCCCAGCGCGACCGGGTGGCCGCCACCGAATGGGCGGGGATGCTGGCCCATGCCGATCCAGCCATCTTACAGCGCAAGTTTGCCCGGGCTCCGCGCAGCACTTGTTTTTTTGAGCACTTGCTTAAATGCCTGCGGGATCAGGAAAACGCGGCGGCCCTCTCTTGGCTGGACAAGCAGCTGGACGCCCTGGATCTGCGAGCCCAGCGGGTGGTGGAGCGGGAGCACGCGCGCCAAACCCTGGAGCGCCAGTGGATCAGCAATGCCATCACCTCCTTGCGCACCGTGGCGCAAATCCACTGGAGCGAACTGCTGGAGGAGCTTTCTGCCGTCGAGCGCTGGCTACGGGACGACCCCAGCGGCGTTTATCCGCGCATGAGCCTATCTTCTCGCGCCACATATCGAAGCCAGGTGGAGCGCATCGCAAGGGCTGGTTCCCTTTCGGAAATCCAAGTGGCGCGCAATGCCTGTGAATTGGCCAAACTCTCGCAGGACGAAGGCGAACTGGGCCAGCTTACGCGGCATGTGGGCTACTACCTGTTGGATGAAGGCGTTAACTCCCTGTGGCGGCGTTTGGGCGGTATGCCCATGGCGATTTCCATGCAGGCTGCCCTGGCCCGGCGCGCGGAACCCCTGTACGTATCCGTGCGGGTGGCCGCTACCCTCGGGTTGTGTGCGGTAGCGCTATGGCTGGGGTTGCGGCCAGCCTTGCTGATCCCCGCCTTTTTTGTGCTGGGCGCGGCAGCAGAGGCTTTAACAAGCATGCTGGCCCGTTGGTTTTGCCCGCCCCGCACCCTGCCCCGCATCGGCTACGAAACCCTGCCGGAAAGCCGCCGCACCCTGGTTGTCGCCCCTACGCTGCTCAGCAGGCCCGATCAGGCGCTGCGGATGGCCCGCCACCTGTCTGTGCTGCGCCACGCCAACGACGACCCCAACCTGCACTTTATGCTGCTGGCCGACTTCCCCGACGGGCCCGCCGCCGAAAACGTGGCCGACGCCGATATTTTGCGCGCCGGGCTGGAAGCCATACGTGCACTCAATACCGAGGGGTCAGATAGATTCATGTACCTGCACCGCCACCGGGCCTGGAACGCCGCCCAGCAAAAATTTATGGGGCGGGAGCGCAAACGTGGCGCGCTGGAAGCCCTCAACGGGCTGATACGCACCGGCCACAGCGAAGACAGCTTTGCCGCCGCCTCGATAGACCCCGGCACACTGTTTGATCACTACCGGCAGGTGATCACCCTGGACAGCGACACCATCCTACCACCGGGGGCCGCCCTGGAGCTGATCGGCATGATGGCCCATCCCCTCAACAGGCCCATGACCATCCACGGCAGGCGGCGGGGGCGGGCGGTGATTCAGCCCCGCATGGAAACCGTGGCCCACAGCGTACGCACCCAAGTGGCCCGCATCTTTGGCGGGGGCGGCGGCGTGGACCCGTATCAAAGTGCCGCATCCGACGTGTATCAGGACCTTTGCGGCCGGGGCAGCTTTGCGGGCAAGGGCATCTACGATGTACATGCCTTTTCTGCGGCCACGCGGGATTGGATACGCCCCAACACCGTGCTCTCTCATGACTTAATAGAAGGAGAGTTATGCGGCGCGGCGCTGGCCTCGGACACGGTGCTCTACGATAGCCAGCCCGCCTCCCTGCGGGGCTGGATGATGCGCCTGCACCGCTGGACCAGGGGAGACTGGCAGCTTTTGCCGTGGCTTTTCCCCATCGTACGTGGTGTAAACGGGCGCGGGCGCAACCCCCTGGACTTGCTGTCCCGCTACAAGATTTGGGACAACCTGCGCCGCAGCTTGGTGCCGCCCATGCGTCTATTGCTGCTGATATTGGGCACGCTGGCCGGTGATGTGGTCTCGGTACTGGCCGCGCTGCTGGCGCCCGAGTTGCGCCTGCTTCTCTCGCCGTCTTTGCAGGCACTGCGGGCGGCGGGCACACAGTTGGCCATACTGCCCTATCAGGCGGGTGTATTGGCCGACGGGGCCATACGCACCGTGTGGCGGGTGTTCTTTTCCAGGCGGCATTTATTGGAATGGGTTACCGCCGCCGACGCCGAGAGGCACGGGGGGGGCATCCCTTCACGATTCGAACGCCTGTACAAACTCTATGCATGGCTTGACGCCCCGGTGGAGTCCCCTATCCCATTGCCGGCCCCCAAACGCCACGCCATGCTGGACTTAGCACGGGATACCTGGCGCTTTTTTGAGCGGACCATTGGCGCGGGCGACAACTTTTTGCCCCCCGACAACCTGCAGCTGCAACCGGCACGGGGCATCGCCCACCGCACATCCCCCACCAACATCGGGCTGTACTTGCTTTCCTGTGTATCGGCCCAGCGCCTGGGCTTTTTGGATGCCGACCAAATGGCGCGCCGCATGAACGAAACCGTCGAAAGCCTGGAGCAGCTGGAGACTTGGAACGGCCACCTGCTCAACTGGTACGACACCCGCACATTGGCCCCCCTCCATCCCCGGTACGTATCGGCGGTGGACAGCGGGAACCTGGCCGGTTGCCTGCTGGCCTGTGCCCAGGCCCTGCGGGAGGTAGCCGACCGTTTGGACCCCACCCACCGGGGGCTAGCCGCCCGAATGGATCATTTGTGGCAATCCATGGACTTTGCCGCCCTGTACGATGGACAGTGCGATCTGTTTTATATCGGCATGCACCCGGACACCGGCCGCACCGGGGATTCCCACTACGACCTGCTGGCCTCGGAAGCGCGGCTGCTCAGCTTTTTGGCGGTGATGCGGGGAGCAGTACCTCTGCGCCACTGGCAGCGCCTGGGGCGGTTGCTGGCCCGCACACGCAGGGGCGCGGTGCTGGCCTCCTGGAGCGGCACCATGTTTGAGTACCTGATGCCCGGCCTCATCATGCGCCTAACGCCGGGCACGCTGCTGGCCGATACCTGCCGTCACGCAGTCCGTGCGCAAAAAGCCGCCGCCGAGGGCCGTCCCTGGGGCGTATCTGAATCTGGGTATTACGCCTTTGATCCGTTGCTTAATTATCAATACCGGGCCTTTGGTATATCCCAATTGGCATTGCGCAGCGAAGCATCGGCCCAGGTGATCGCTCCATACGCGTCGGCGCTGGCGCTGGGGGTGGCGCCCACCGAGGCTTGCGATAATCTAATGCGCATGCGCACCATGAGCTGGTGCGGCGCCCTGGGTTTTTACGAGGCCGCCGACTACACCGCCCCTACCGCCGATAGCCCCTATCAATTGGTGCGCAGCCACATGGCCCATCACCAGGGCATGATTTTATGCGCCCTGTGCAACGCCCTCACCGATGATTCTTTGGTTTCGGTGTTTCATTCCAACCCCCAGGTGGAGGCTTTTGAACTGCTGCTGGAGGAGCGCATCCCCACCCGCAAGGCATTGCACTGGCGCAACCGTACGCGCCGGGTAGACACCCCCGCCAAGCGAACGGTGCGGGCAGTGCGCCACGTACACCCGGAAACCATCCCCCTGGAAACCCAGCTGCTGTATGGCGAGGGCACCACTTTGTTGTGCGATGCCAGAGGCGGCGGATACATCGCCCACAACGGCCTGATGCTCACCCGCTGGCGGTCCGACCCCCTGGCCGACGGTTACGGTTTGCAGTGCTTTTTATATGATGCAGAAAGCCGTACCGCCTGGCGCGCCAATCAAAGCGGCCTGCCCGGCGAAACCCGCTTTGAAACCGGCTCGGCCATATACATACGCCGCCAGCAGGAGCTGCACAGCACCCTTCAATGTTTTGTGTGTCCGTTGGATGGAGCGGCTCTGCACCTGCTGACCGTCAAAAATCAGAGCGAGGCCCCGCGCACTTTGTCTGTGGCTACCTTTTTTGAGGTGGCACTCTCCGCCCAGGCTGCCGACGAGGCCCACCCTGCCTTCCGTAACTTGTTTATCCAAACGGCCCGCATCTCCCCCAACGGGATCACGGCCCAGCGCCGCCCCCGGGCGCCCCAGGAGCGTTATCCTTTGCTGCTCCACGCGGCTGCGTCCGACATCCCCGGCATCCATTGGGCCGCCCATACCGACCGGGCGCGCTTCTTGGGCCGCGACCATGGCCTGCTGCTGCCCCGTGCCTTAAAAGAAAGCGATACGGACGACAGCGTAGGCGCGGTGGTTGACCCTTGTATGTCGCTAAGCGCCACGGTCACTTTGCCGCCGGGCGGAAGTTTGCAGTTTGCCTTTGCCACGGCGGCGGCATCGGGCTTGGAAGACGCCAGCCAATTGGCCGCCCAGTACGCCGACTTAGGCGCGGCCCAGCGGGCATTGGAGCTGGCGCAAACCCAAGCCCAGGTGGCCGCGGACTATCTGTCTTTGGATCCCAGCATGCAGCATCAGGCTCAGCGCCTGGCCTCTTACATGCTGTATCGTGGGCAAAATACGGCCAGGGCCCAGCTTGCCCCGTACGCCTGCAAACGCGAAGACCTTTGGGCCTGCGGCCTGTCTTGCGATTTGCCCATCCTTACCTTATCTGTGACGGAAGCAGCCCACCTGCCCTTGGCCCGAGCCGTGTTTAAGATACATGAAGCCTGGCGGCAGTGGGGGCTGTGGGCCGACCTGGTGCTGCTGGACGACCATGGCGGCGAATACTACACCCCCACCCGCAGCGCATTGCAAGAGATGGTGGCCTCGGGCCACGCCCGGGACTTGGTGGGCAAGGCCGGAGGAGTGCATTTTCTAGATGCCCAGGTGATCCAGCCCCACCGCCGCGATGCCCTGATCGCCTATTCCGCCCTGGTGCTCCACGGGAAAAAGGGGCCCCTAGGCGCGCAGATGAAGGCCATGCGCACCGGTTTCCCGCCCAAAGAATCAAACTGGCCTGAACCGGCGCGCCTGTATCCCACCGAACCACCAAAGCCGCTGAGCCGCCTATTGTTTAACGGCTGGGGCGGCTTTGCCAAAAACGGCGACTATGTAATCGACCTGGAACCCGGCAAACCCACACCGGCCCCCTGGTGCAATGTGTTGGCCAACCGGGGTTTCGGCACGATACTCAACGAGCGGGGCGCTGGCTTTACCTTTGTAGACAACAGCCACGGGGGCCGCCTTACCCCCTGGATGAACGACCCGGTGCGCTCCCGCCCCGGCGAAGCCCTGTACCTGCGCGACGAACAAACCGGCCAGTTTTGCAGCCTGCTGCCCAACGCACAGCGGGTGACCCACGCCCCTGGTTTTACCCTATACGAAGGGCAAGCGTTGGGTATCGACTACCGGGTTACGGTGTTTGTGAATGCGGCTGCCCCCATCAAGCACAGCCTGGCCCAATTCCGGAATCCTGGCGAGGCACGGGAGCTGTCGGTTACAGCTTACGCGGCCTGGGCCTTTGGGGATCGGGAGGAAGGGCGGCGTTTGGTGCGCACAAAAACCACCCAAGGCGTATGCCTGGCCCAGAGCCCCAACCTGCCGGGCTGCGCCTTTTTGGCGATGCCCGGCGCAACAGGTATACAAACCGGCCAAGATCGGGGCGCTTTTCTGGGGTTGGGGGGAACCCTAACGCCCAGGGGCATGCACATGCAAACCTTGGATTCCCTGGGCGTAGACGACGCTTGCGCCGTGCTCCGCACCACCCTGCACCTGGGCGCCGAAGGGGAAGTGCATACAGCCCTGGGCTGGGCAACAAACACCGATGCGGCGCTGCAGATGGCGCAGCAAGCACGCAACCAGGCCCCGCAATCCCTAGCAGGGGTACAGGCCATTTGGGAGGATCGGCTGTCACGCCTTACCGTACGCACCCCGGACGCAGCCCTCAACGTGATGCTCAACCGATGGTTGCCTTATCAACTCACGGCCTCACGGCTGTGGGCGCGGGCGGGTTTCTATCAAGCGGGAGGGGCATACGGTTACCGGGATCAGCTGCAAGATAACCTTGCCCTGCTGGTCACCGACCCCCAGTCCGTACGGGATCACCTGCTGCTCTGCGCCGCCCATCAGTTCGAGGCCGGGGATGTGCAGCATTGGTGGCATCCCCCTGCACGGGGCGTGCGCACCCGCATGACCGACGACCTGCTCTTTTTGCCCTATGTTGCCGCCGCCTACGTAGCGGCCACCGGCGACGTCTCGGTACTGGCCGAGCGGGTGCCCTATCTGCGGGATGTGGACATCCCGGCTGGGCAGGAGGATTGGTACGGCAACGCCCAGGAGTCTGAAGTAGTAGAAACGTTGCTCGACCACTGCTTGCGGGCCATCCGGCGGGTGGCGCTGGGCAAACACGGCATCCCCCTAATCGGCACCGGCGACTGGAACGACGCCATGAACCGTGTAGGCGCGGAAGGCCAGGGCGAAAGCGTGTGGCTGGGCTGGTTTTTTGCAACCACCTTGCACAATTTTGCGCCCCTTTGTGATGATTTGCGCCGGGACGAACTGCTGGCCTTGCGTGCTCGCCTGCTGACCAATCTGGAGGCTCACGCCTGGGACGGCGCTTGGTATCGCCGCGCCTGGTTCGACGACGGCACGCCTCTGGGTTCGGCGGGCGACCCGCACTGCGAGATCGACTGCATCGCCCAAAGCTGGGCGGTGCTGGGCGGGGCGATCCCCGAACGGGCCATGCAGGCCATGGAATCCCTGTGGCACAAGCTGGTAGACCGGGAGCACGGCATCGTAAAGCTGCTCACCCCACCCTTTGATCAAAACGAAGCAAGCGGACGCGATCCCGGCTATATCCAAGGTTACCTGCCCGGCCTGCGCGAAAACGGCGGGCAATACACTCACGGCGCGGCATGGGCCGTGCTAGCCTTCGCCAGGCTGGGCCAAGTGGAGCGCGCCTGGGAGGTACTGCGTATGTTGCTGCCCACCGCCCACACGGGCACGCCCGAACAAGCGGCCAGGTATCGTGTAGAACCCTATGTAAGTGTGGCCGATGTATATACCAACCCCAAACAGACCGGGCGAGGCGGGTGGACCTGGTACACCGGCTCGGCAGCCTGGCTGTGGATCGCCGGGATGCAAACCCTGTTGGGTTTCGAAAAGCGTGGCGGCAAGCTGCGGCTGTCTCCGCAGATACCAAGGGATTGGGACGGCTTCTCTTTTGTGTACCGGCACGGCAATTCCACCTATCGCATCAGTGTGCGGCGTGACGTTACCCACGTAACCGTCGATGGACGCAAACAAAACGAAGGGTGGATCACACTGATTGACGACGGGAGAAGCCATGAAGTGGTGCATCCAGCACCCTAAAAAGGGAAAACGTGGGGCCGATGCTCACATCTGCCCGCTGGTTTGCTGTACCGCCAAACAAGTGCGGGGCGATGAAGGCATCGCCCCCTACAAAAAAACGGCATCGCATGTTATACTACATACAGATGCTACATCCGACACGCAACCAAAGAAAGGAAACATATCGCCATGGTCAAACACATCATCGAAGACGCAAAACGTTGCCTGCAATGCGAAAACCCACGCTGTGAGGCAGGCTGCCCGGTTCATACGCCCATACGGGAGTTCATTCACCTGCTGCTGGACGGCCAAATCGCCGATGCCGGCAGGCTGCTGTTTGACAACAACCCCCTATCCCTGGCGTGCAGCCACATATGCCCCCAAGAAAACCAATGCGAGGGGCACTGCGTGCTGGGGCAGAAGGGCTCCCCCGTGCAAGTCAGCGCCATCGAAAAATACATTTCGGATTATTTTCTCAACATCTATCAGCCCATCCCTTCTACCAAAGAAAACGGCAAAGCGGCCATCATCGGCTCCGGCCCGGCAGGCCTTACGGTGGCCACAATCCTGGCCCGCTTGAACTACGATGTCACCCTGTTTGAAGGCCACGACCGCATCGGCGGTGTTTTACGCTACGGCATCCCCGAATTCCGGCTGCCCAAAAGTATACTGCACCGCATGAAGGAAGTGCTGCTCAAAAGCGGCATCCGCATCCGCCCCAATACGGCCATCGGCATGAATTTAAACGTGGATGATCTGTTCCGCGACGGCTACCAGGCCGTACTGATCAGCACCGGCGTATGGCGCCCCGCACGGCTCAACATCGTTGGGGAAAGCCTGGGCCATGTGCATTACGCCATCGAGTACCTGCGCAATCCCGACGTGTACCGCCTGGGCAAACGGCTGGCTGTGATCGGCGTGGGCAATGTGGCCATGGATGTGGCGCGCACCGCCTTCCGCCACGGCTGTGAGGAAGTGACCGTGATCGGCAACAAAGAAGAAGGCGACGTCTCCGCCCGTGATATCGAAATAGAATTTGCCAAGATCGACGGCGTGGATTTTCTATTCAAAAAAAGCACCATGGCCTTTGTGGACGAAGGCGTGATGCTGGCAGATTCGTTGATTTCGGTGGATGAACAGGGGCGAAAAATTGCCGAACCCATCCCCGGCACCGAAGAGCTGTTTGAGGCGGATTCCATCATCATTGCGGTGGGACAGGGGCCCCGTGCGGTGATTGTCTCTTCCACCAAGGGGATTGATGTTACCGAGCGCGGGCTGGTGCGTACGGACGAAACCGGCCACACAACCCGGGAGGGCGTTTTTGCCGTTGGGGATGTGGTGACGGGGGCCAAAACGGTGGTGGACGCGGTGGAGTTTGCCAAGCATGTGGCCCACGCGATGGATGACTATATGCGGGGGAAGAGGGCATGAAAAGAGGCGCTTTGTTCCTACTCAGTTTGTTTTTTATGATAACGATGCCTGCTTGTAGTATCGCAGGCTCTGCGCCTATTGAGGAGCAGGCTCCTGCGTATATAACAATCGGCGACAAGCAATATAGCACGTCTTTGACCAGCCTTTCGATATCGGATGCAAATTTAACCGATGCAGATATCGTGCCCTTGCGGTATATGAAAAATCTAACGGAATTGCGTTTGTTCTTCAACCGAATCAGTGACCTAACACCGCTAGCTGGACTCACGAATCTGATCAAGTTGGATTTGAGTTACAACCAAATCCATGATATAACGCCGCTTGCTGGACTTACGAATTTGATCGAAGTGTTTTTATCCGGCAATGATGCTGACGATTGGGCATCCGTAGCTCATGTGCCCTATGTTCGGGGGATGCCTGAGCCAACAGATACCTCCGAAATTATAGCAAAAGTATTAGCACGAGATTATCAAAACAACTGGGGTTACCGGCCATATATCGGCTTGCATTATTTTTTAGACTGCCAAAGTTACTTAATCTTATTTCTGTCCAAATCGATAGGATTTACCGCAGATGATACCATCGTACTTGATACGGTTGATATGCATGAAAGTTTGATTAACGACCCTGATCATGCAGCGAATACAAGTCAGTTTGTCAATTACCGTTTCTATGTTCAACTAGCCGATGACCCCGATAGTGCGGTTATGACCTTTTACATAGACAATGCTAACTTGCATATTCACGATCAGCATGGAATTTTGCTCAATCCAGACGGTTGGCCATGGTTAGACCCTACAAGGATACTGCCCCAATACGAAATCAAAAACAGCTTAATTGCGGCAGGTGCGTTAGCAGGCGGGCAATGGTATGAATACCATCCCGACACGGACAAGATGGATGGTAATATTAAGATTTATTGCTATGCCACATATGAAGATGGGAAAAACGGCGAAGAAATACATACTGATTACATATGGATCAACTCCGTTACTGGCAAGTGGCAAAGCGACTATTTTTATACCGATTCCGCTGGTTTGTAAGGTAATGTAATCTCACTTATCCAAATACTTCTCCGAACACCAGCCCTCAGTCCCATTGCTTGTCCTTACCGCGAGGGCGTTTTTGCCGTTGGGGATGTGATGACGGGGGCCAAAACGGTGGTGGACGCGGTGGAGTTTGCCAAGCATGTGGCCCACGCGATGGATGACTATATGCGGGGGAAGAGGGAAGCTCTCTAACGAAGGAGACCGGCTATACTTCAAATTTCAGATCTTTAGTATCACGGGCATGGTGATAGACGTTGAAAATCCGAACTAATTTTAGATCTTCGTAAACCATATAAAAAGCAGAATAACCTTCAACAACCAAACGGCGAATATCGGGCAAATCTTCGAGCTTCGCACAGCTATAGGGGAAAACGGATAAATCTTCCATTCTGTCATAAATAGCGTTGATGATCCGATCAACATAGAACGGAGCTTCAGCCGTCAAGTAGTCACGGATTCCTTTAACATCTTCGTGAGCACTGGGAGAGATGTCGATTTCATAGACTGGCATTTTTATAGCCCCAGTACCTCTCTTTTAGATTCTTCGAGGGTTAGGTATCTGATGTTGGGGTCGCCTTCCAAATCCAAACGCCGCTTCAATTCAGCTACGACCTTAGTTTTCACTTCTGGAATGGTCAATGGATCAAGGGCTAAATCGAAGGGAATTCCTTGCCGTTGAATCGTAGCATTAATAAAAAGATTGTAGGCGGTTGAGGCCGTCATGCCTAGCTGATTGACAATTGCCTCAAATTGATCTTTTGCTCGGGCATCAGCCTTAAAATTAACGTGCGTTCTAGACACTTGCATTTGCTCCTTTCGACGAAAATAATGACGTTGTGAAGACATTGTATTCCACGGTCTTATTTTTGTCAAACGGGAGTATTTGGAAATTAATAGAATCGCTTGCGCAAAAAGAGCGCTCCGCACGGAATCTCCATAACTTCCCAAAGACTCACATATCCAAATACTTCTCCGAACACCAGCCCTCCATCCCATTGCCCAACCTAACCCTGACCCATCCTTTGCTGCTTTCCAGCACCTCCAGCACAGTCCCCCCGGCCATCACGGTAATGATCGCTGCCTTGTTGTTGCCCTGGGCGCGCAGGTTTAAATCTACATCCTTCTGCACGGTGGCATACACGCCGTCGATTTTTATCTCTATCAGCTCGTTTTGCTCCTCGGGCACATCGGGCACCAATGCCGTTCCGTGGGGATCGCCCAAAAACGCCTGGGCCCAATAGAGCGTGTTGCCCTTTTGATACACACCCACGGCCAGCATCGAGTATTTTGTATTTAATATATTGGCCTTATGACCCGGACTGGCCATCCAGGCCGCCACCACCCTGGCAGGCGTTTTTTGGCCGTACGCCAGGTTTTCGCCCCGATGGCCAAACACCCCGCAATCAGAAAAAGCGGTGCTCCACGGCTCACCACTGGGCCGGGTGTGGGAAAATAATTGGCTGCTCTCTTCGGCACGTATTTGGGCCACAGGCAGCAAGGCCGGTTCGTATGCCAGGGGGGGCAGCTTTTGTTTGGCGCGCTCTTCGTTCACCAGGCGGATCACTTCCATGCCCAGGTCCGGGGGTTCCGGCGCCTGGGCGGCAGGGGCGGTCAACATCTGATATAGCAAAAGTAACGCCGTGAGCGCGAAGCCGGCGAGCAGCTTTGTTCCAATAAAGCTAAAGCATTTGTGGGAGCGCATGCTTGCAGACATCCAAACAACCCCCTTCCGGCGGCGGGGTACGCATGCCAAAATCCGCGTAAGCTATGTTGGTATTCTACTTTCATTGTCGTGTTTTGTCAATTGGGTACTTGTCATCACATGAACTTGTGGTATAATCTGATTAGATTGCGAGGGAGGATTTTGTCCATGACAACACAGCAGGGAACCGACCGCGGCACGGCGAATCAATGCTGTCTTTCGGCCAGCGAGCTGTGCATCTTCTGTAAGCAAGTGGCGCTGATACTCCATTCCGGCGTGCCCATGCACGATGGAATCGACGCGCTGTGCACCAACTACAAGGGCACCGCCTACGAGCCGGCGCTCACCCAGGTCAACAGCGCGGTAAAAGAGCACGGCATGCTGCACACCGCCCTGGAATCGGCCCAAGTCTTTCCGCCGTACATGGTGCAGATGGCCAAAATCGGCGAACAAACCGGCAAGCTAGATGAAGTAATGGCCTCGCTGAGCCGCTACTACGCCCGGGAACAGAAGATCAAACGATCCATCAAAAACGCGGTGATCTACCCCGCCTGCCTGGTGATCATGATGGCGGTGGTGATCCTGGTGCTGGTGGTGCGGGTGCTGCCCATCTTTGAGCAGGTGTATTGGAGCCTGGGCGCCGATGTGCCCGGCTCGACCAGCACGCTGATGGCATTTGGCGTCAACGCGGGCATGGCGGTGCTGATCATCGCGGGCATCGCGATCCTCATTGGCTTAGGCATCGCGTTGCTGCTGCGCACAAGCAAACGCTTTGTGATACTGGGTTGGCTGGGCAAGGTGATCCGCCCCGTGTCTCGCCTAAACGCTTGCCTTACGGCGGGCCGCTTTGCGTCGAATATGTCGATGATGCTGGCCGGTGGTTTTCCCCTGGAAGAATCTCTGCCGCTGATCGAAGACGTGATGGCCGATCCCAAGGGCCGCAACAAGATCCGCACCTGCAAATCCCTGATGGAGCAGGGGACGCCCTTCCCCGAAGCCATCGCCCAAGTGGGCATGTTTGAGCCCCTGCACAACAAAATGATCCACATCGGCCACATGACCGGCCAAACCGAAAAGGTGATGGCCGACTTGGCCGACATCTACCAAGACCAAATGGACAACGACATCTCGCGCCTGATTGTGATGATCGAGCCCACGATGGTGGTGCTGCTCAGCGTGATCATCGGCGCCATCCTGCTGTCGGTGATGCTGCCCATGATCAGCATCATGTCTTCGATTATGTAAAACAAAAAAGGGGGGCGCGGGTATGCAGATCAACATGCAAAAAAAACGCGGTGTGCATCGCGCGCTGTATATTTCGCTAGCGGTGTTTGTACTGGCCGTCGTGGTTATCGTTACGATGGTGGGCCAAATGAGCCTGCGTGTGGATGCTGAGCAAACCGCCCGGCTACGTGAAGTGCTGCATCGTGCGGCCATCAGCTGTTACGCCGTGGAAGGCCGCTATCCCCCAAGCCTGGAATACCTGGTGGAGCACTACAGCGTGGTGATCGATTACGGCAGATTTATTGTCAACTTTGATGTGATCTCCCCAAACACCATGCCGATGATTGAAGTGATCTGGGTGGAAGGAGCCGTTGGATGAACACGGAGCAAGTCAAGGCAAAACACAGCATCAGTTCGCTGTTTATATTCCTGCTCATCGCCATCTACACGGTGTTTGTGCTGTTGCTGGTGCTGATTAGCGTGGGGGCATACCGCAACAGGGCGGACGACGCCCGCAACACCGCGCAAATCCGCACCTCCCTGGGCTACATCGCCAATAAGGTGCGGGCGGCGGATCAAGTCGGGGGCGTGTCCATCGTGGAGTGGCAGGGTTTTGAGGCGCTGCTGATCCGCGAATGGCACGACGGCGCGGAATATCACACCCGCATCTACGCCACAAACGGCGGGCTTTACGAACATTTCGTATTTGCGGGGGATGAGTTGGCGCTTGAAAAAAGCCTGCGTATCGCCGATATTGCCGCTTTAGATATGCAAAAAGAAAACGGCTTGCTCTCTTTGCTTTTGCATACCGAAACCGGGCAAGCGCTCCCACTGCACATTCGATTACACGCATCCATTCGATAGGGGAGGAGAAACACAAATATGGAAGACCAGAACAAAAGCAATGTGCTGCTAACCGAGCTGGTAATCGTTGTGTTGTTCTTTTCCCTGATCGCGGTCACCGTGGTGCAGATGTTTGTGATGTCTCATCAAAGGGGCAAGATCAATGCCTACACCCAGCGCGCGCTGATCGCCGCCCAAGACTGGGCCGAGGCGCTCAGCGGCCAGCCCGATCTGGAGCAGGCATTGCTGGACACCGGTTTTGAGAAAGCCGATGACGGTTCTTATCAGCAGACTGCCGAAGACGGCGCCCTGCGCATCGAAGCGCACCTAGCGCCCGAAGAGCGTACCGCCACGGGCCGGTTGATCGGCGCGGAAATCCGCGTGGTGTACATCCAGGATGTGCGCGACCCATACATGGTGCTGGCATCGCTGCCCATGGGCAGTTACATCCCCGCTTTCGATTGATTACAGGAGGTGCGGCCTTGAAAGACGGTGTGGATTACAGAATCGGGCCGGGCATGACCTCCCTGCTCATGATCTTTTTTGTGCTGTGCATGGCCGCGCTAGCCATTCTTACGCTGCAAAGCGTGCAAGTAGAAGGTGTGCTGAATAAGCGCACCGCCAATGCCACGGTTGCTTATTACGAGGCGGCCCTCCAAGTGGAGCGCCAACTGGCGGATATCGACACCCAGCTGGCCGAGGCCCGCGCCGCCGCCAACGGCGATGCCGAGGCCTATGCCGCCAGCCTAGCCGTACTGCAAGCCTCGTTGACGCCAACCCACGCCTCCAATGGCAATGATATCATGGGCTTTGCACCTGACGTACCCAACAATGCGTTGCCCCTTTGTTTTTCCGTGCTGGTGGGCGAAAACGGCCAGCGTGAAATCCAGGTGATCCTCCACGTGCCCATGGCCCTCACCGGGCCCCGGTACGCCGTGGCGCGGCGGATGTTGGTGAACATCGGCCCGTGGGACGCCGAGCAGAGTGTTGGTTTTTATGTGCCGGGCTCAAGTGATTAGAGTGAACGGTTCACATAGTTCGCCTATCAATCAGAAATCCTGACGACATATCCGCATAAGAAAATAGGTACAGGCTTCCTCCTCATTTATAAATACTTTTAATGCAGTCTTCCTGCCACGTTCGCTATAATACACTTCCCATTTGCCATTGTGTTGCGAAATACAATAGCTTTCATTTGGCAAACCACCTTGGAGGCAATAAGCAATTTTCGGTATGTCAAGTCTGGCAAATTCAATTTCTAACTCGCTTAAATTCATTTTTCCTCCACGTACCGCACGATTTTATATACCTGCCATACCCCCGGCCTGGTGTCCAGGGCAAACACCACTTCCTCACCCCGGGCATACAGGGGTTCGATCACCCCATCGCTACCCGCTTGGCGTAGCGCCTTGGCGCCACAAACGTGCAATAGAATCTCCTCCCGCTGGGCGTCGCGTCCCACAAAGGGGTATAGCAGCACGGTGTCGTTGTCGTACACAAACAGCCCAATTTCCGGCCCGCCCTCCAGATAAATCCCATTCACGGAGCATTCTTTGCGCAAGCGCGTGAGCACCGCTGCGGGAAGCTGGCGGATGTCCGCGTACATATCGGGCACGGCCAGGGTGATCACAGCGCCGTCTCCATAAGTATCGCGAAGCAAGATCGCGTAATTTTCTTCATCCACCACCGCCTTGGCCAACGCCCAAGACGCGTTGTTGCGAAACTCCACCAGCGGGAAAGCGATGGGCCGCGGGCTGCGCCAATAGGTCATTTGCTGGGGCCTGTCGCCCTCCACGGCAAAGGCATCGGCCATGATCTTGCGGCCACGGATGCGGGCGCTGGTTAAACGCTTCATCCCCCGCTCCAGCGTTTCTTCTAAAAAGCCGCTGGTTACGATGGCCTTGCCGCCCGCCGCCACATAAGGCTCCAGCTTCTCCACAATCGCCGGATCCTTGGCCGAGGAACGCGTAAGCAACATAACCGGCGCATGCTCGGGGAAATAGGGCGTGGTGGCCACAGGCAATCCGGCCATGCCCAAAAAGTCGTGCAAATTGTCTTCACCCTGGCTATTATCGGGGATGTAGCAAGGAATCGCCACGCAATCGCCCAGATGGTCCAAGGTTTCATCCAGCCGGTCAAGCATAAAACCCAACGCGGGAATGTTCACCGTATCCACCAAAGACTGAAAGCAGAACATCATCAGCTCCTTGGGCTTGGAAAACGCGGTAAGGTACGCTTGCTCCAGGTAGTGATTCAGCGTTAAACAATCGTAGGGATCGAACCAACCGCCGCCATTTTTTCCGGGGCACATGGCCTCAAAGTGGCGCATGAGCGAATACGATAGATATCTCGGCAGGTGCTGATCGGTGTGGATGGGATCACGGGTTTCGGTGCCGGTGTAAACACCGTCAAACAGTTGCTTCTGCTCCGCCGGATTGTACCCGGTCTCTTGAAAAGATTCCATCCAGTTGGGGTACTTGATCACCACCTGGATGCCCGGATTCACCTGTCGCGCGGTTTTAAGCACATCGATACTCACCCCGCGCATCAGATCCATCCGAAAGGCCTCCCAGCTGCCGTCCGTCACACCTTGGGCAGAGTTAAAGGTATCGCGCGCCCCCCGGCAGGTGGCACAGGTACAGTTGGTAAAAAAGAAGTCGTCGATAATAAAACTGTCAAAATGTTTTGCGATGCGGGCCACCGCCTCTCGCAGTACGGCAAGCATGGTTTCGTCTGTGTAGCAAAAGGTATCGTACATGCGCTGCTTGGGTTTGCCGCTTGGTTCATTGTGGATTGTGGGGGTCAAGCCGCCTTCTGTAGCAATCCCTTGGGCGGCAAAGCAGGCCTTCACCATCTCGATCTGCTCGCTTGAGGCAAGCAAGCCGCCGCGGAAGGGTTCCACATACACCTTGTCCAGCCGCAGGTGGCGGGCAAAAAAGGCGATGTCCTTTTCGAGCTCCGCCTGGGTGGTGCGTGCGGTACCCTGCGCTATAAAGTAGGTAGCCAGCGAAAAATTGCGGTAGTTGCCCATAGATCGCGCCTCCTTGCTAAAACGGTTTATATTGGCATTATAGCGTATGAACAAACGAAACGCAACAAAAACGCCGCCCTTTCGAGCGGCTTTTTGAGCGGCGCAATCATTTGCTATTAAGTTCGTTCGTATCGGTCGTCCATGGGCGCATTCGGCGCACTTGGCCTTAGCAACTTTCGAAAAAAGTGCAGGTGCAGCTTTTCGTCTTCGGCGATGCGCAACAGAAAATCCCGCACCATTTTGTTACCGGTAAGGGAGGCATGCTTTTTGTAGTTGGCGATGGCATCCTGCTCGGCTTCGATGTTGGCGCGCACCATGTCCTCAAAGCTTGTTGAATAGTCGATATCGGATGCGCTCCAATAGCGCTGGCCGTCGCTAAAGCGTGGGTCTCCGCCCAGGGTTACGATGGCATCGCCCAGCATATCCAGGTGCATCATCTCCACAATGGCGATCTGCAGGAGCGCGTTGGCAAACGACTCGTTTTCGCTTTTGGCGCCGGCAGCGATGCTTTGATACACATACTGGGTGATGCCGGACAGTTCGCCGGCGCTCCCCGCATAATCCTGCTTGAGCATTTCGACGGTATCGGCGTCCGGGGGGCCGCCCACTTCGGGATAGGGCGCGGCGTCTCTAAAAACCACCCATTCCGGCTTTGCCCGGCTCTTGGAAAGCCGGTCGCTCCTTTGCATAAACGGAATGTTCGGCACGCCGTGGCCCGGGGATGTCCTCCTCATGGTTTTGCATCCTTTCGTTTTATACTCGGCCCGTGGGCCCTTCTTTTATATATGATCGCCTCCTTGCTTTTGATCATAACAATCCTTATTTTCGAAACCGGCTGCCTGCGTTAACATAAATGACAGCGAATATACAAAGGCCCATGGTAATAGCAAAGAATACCCAAGGAAACCAACTAATCATGCTCTCAATTGCGGTAAAAGGCGTAAGGATGCTAATAGGCAAAAGTATCTTGCCCATAAACTTGCTTAACGCTTGTGCGTCATATTTTGCTTTTTGATCTTTGGACATCGTATTAAAACCCGCAAGCAAAAACGAACCCCGGCCAGTAAGCAAAACGATGGCCAACACGATGATCAATCCGCCAATCACACCGGTTATGATGAATTCCGCCATTGTTGTCCCCTCCTGAAAATTATTTTGAATTGATCCATTCGGCGATATCAGCGATTACACAACCCTCAACATGCTGGGGCTTTGAATACTCCTCTTTGGGTGATTTGATGTCCCCGCAAACAACGGGCATAAACACATGGTTTAAGCCGGGATAAAGCTTAAACGTAGCATCAGGATGGTTTTGTAAGATGCGCTTGAATTCTCCAAAATCCTTTTCAGTCGAGACTTGAAAATCACCGTCGCCATGGATCACCAAAATGGGCTTTGTGATAGCCTGCAGATATTCGCTCACCTGCTTTTTGCCCATATCCTTAAAGTAAAAGGCCGTGGCGCCGCCCATAATGGAGATGGCCTTGGCTTCTTCATCGCTCATATCATAAAGATTTTCTAGCTTTGAGAACAGTTTTTTCGTTTGCCTTTTGATCATCCAACCCAGCAAACCGCCCGGTTTCTTTAAGAATGGATCTTCCACTTGTTCCTTCATCACCACTTCCATCCTTCGGGCCGGGGCTGCCATCAGAATCAAACCGGCATAGTCGCCGCCTTCCGCATCGATACGCGGCGCCAGCATACCCCCCAAACTAAGCCCGGAAATAAACACTTTGTTTGGGTCAATTCTTGGATCATTTTTGAGCATGTTGGCAGCCAGAACCGCATCCTCAATGGCTTCTTCTTTTGCCGTGATCGTCGTTTTCATCATTTTTCTGGCATGGGCAAAGCTTCGCTTATCATAACGGATGCTCGCAACGCCTAGTTTTGCCAGGCCTTCGGCAAAATCTTTGAATGGCCGAATGCTAAAAACTTTTGAATCCATATCCGACGACCCGGAGCCGTGCACAAAAACCACGGCCGGATATGGGGCGCTTCCTCCTTCTGGAATCGTTAATAGGCCGTTCAACGGGAAATCGCCACAGCAACCAACCACAATCTTTTCTTCCAACATGCGTATTCCTCCCCTATAACTCCATCGTAAAACACACGATCACATTGGCCTCTTGGAACCCTACACCCTTATGAAATACGCGGCTGCCCTCATTGCTTACTACACAATCCGACGCCAGCTCCGTGCACCCGCGCTCGCGAGCCCAATCTTTTGCATAGGCGATCAATTCCCTGGCGATCCCCTTGCCGCGGCAGTTAGGTTTTACGTAGATTCCCTCTACATAACCCACTGGGCTGGAATCCGTGCCCTCCACGTAATCATGCCGCAACGAAAGGCTCAAAAAAGCCACGGCCTCTTCCCCAACCACATACAGATATTCGTGGGGAGCGTCACCCGCATTCCTTCTTTGTATCCACGATTCCACCGTATGGTGGGGCCAAAGCGCAGTACAAAGCTTTGCCCATTCTCTTTTATTCTTGGCCGATACAGAAACGATCATCCTTAAATCACCTCCTAATGCATACAATCCCCCAGATACATCGCTGTTTGGAGGGATTATTACGCCATACAATCGAGAGGCCGCCGTGGCCTATGCCCGGGAATGGGCGCTCAAGCGCAATCCCGCCTATCTGGATTTTGAGTCTCTGGGGGGCGATTGCACTAACTTTGCCTCCCAGGTGCTGCACGCGGGCGGGCTTGCCATGGACCGTACACTCATATACGGGTGGTATTATACCGACGCCTACCGACGCACCGCCTCTTGGACTGGGGTGGAGTACCTGTACCGGCATTTGCTGGGCCTGGATACCGACCGCCCCCGCGCAACGGTGGTGGGCTTAGAATCCATACGCCCCGGCGACATCGTGCAACTGACGTTTACGGGCCAGCGGTATCAGCATAGCCCGGTGGTGGTGGCAGTAGAAGGCACATCTCCCCAGGGCATACTGCTGGCCGCTCATACCTACGACGCGATTGACCGCCCGCTGTCCACCTACGATTATAACGGCCTGCGGCCCATACATATTTTGTAGCGTTTCGTTATCTTGGGGGATTGCACCGGTCGCAGGGTCTTTTGCGCATTTCTTTGGCTTGGGAAAGGGGCCACTCCGTAGCGCCCTTCATATTGCGGCATTCGGGCCTGGTGTGGTAATACGTGCCGTTGTTGGTGGCCCACACATAAGGTTCATCCAGGCGGGGCGTGGGCGTGGGCATTAGCACCGCTTCGGGATTAAACAACACAACATACGTTTGTGTGCCCACCATGCCGTCGGGCGGCAACAGATAGTTGTTCTCTTGAAACGCTCTTACGGCCTTCACCGTAGCATCTTCGTACTTGCCGTCCACCTGCTCAGGCTCCAGGTAATTTAGCTCCGCCAGGCGCGCCTGCACCGATTTGATAAAATCACCCTGCATGCCTTTTCGGAGTAGGGGCATCTGGGTGGGCGCAGGCGTATGAACCACGGGGGGTTCGGTCACAAAAGGAGTAGGCGTTGCTATTTCCTCGGTTTCGGCAAAGGCAGCGGCTGCCTCATCCAAATAGGCCTGGGGAATCCGCGTGGGCAATCCCACCGCCGGGCGCATGATCTCTTGGGGCACCAGGGAGTCGTTGATGCCCGTGGCCTCGGAGCCTGCCCAGTGGGTGGTTTCCTGGCGGCCTCGCTCCACGTTGATGGCCACAAAAACCAGCAGCGTGGTAACCATTACGGCCAGATACAACGGCCACTTGCGCGGCTGAGTGGGGTTAGGCTGCTCCTCCTCATCGTAGCGGTGTACGGGCGATGAATGAAACAGCTTTGGTTCTATAAATTGATGAGCCTTGCCGGGGTCGGGCGGGAGAAGGGGCTCTTGTTCAAACTCAGGCTCCAGCTCGGGCTCAAGATCCATCGCATCATCCCAGCTCTGCCCGGCATCGGCGTCCACAAAATCAATGGCGCCATAATCCTCGGCCTGGGGGTCGTCGGCATATTCCGGGCCGTAGACGGGCACGTCTTGGTTGGCGCGAGAGCGAGAGCCCGCGCGGGGAGGCCGTGCGGCGGCTTCGCTATAAGGATTGGGCGCGTCTGTGGTTCGGCGGCGGATTCTGCGCGTGGGTTTGTCCATGGGCTCGCTCCTGTTAAAAAGATTGGATTTGTATCACCCTTTTATCATACCACAAACCGGCGTCTATGGGAAGAAAGCGAAAAAAGGGCAGACACGAAATCTGCCCCTCGATATGTCGCATACATGAGTCCCACCGCTTACTCAATCTTCCAGGTAATGCCTGTCGGTTCCGGCGCCAGCTCCTTTCCGACAAATTCACCCAACTCCAACAAGTTCTTCTTAAACCAATACCCAACGCCTTTGCCTTCGCGCTCCGCGTTGTCATTGCCCTCTCCCACATAAATGTATCCTTCGGAATAAAGATGCGCAAAGCGGACCGCTTTACCATCTTCCAACTGATAAAGCCGCGTAAGCTGACCCTTGCTTATGGTGATCCGATAATCGCCATAGGTTACGTCAATTGAATTCTGTTCCTTAGGGTTTTCTACAATCGTCTCGACCATTTTGTCGTTTTCATATGCGATTACCCAGAGAGGTACAAAGTCGTCATTCAGCAAAATCGCGGGGCCGTTCATAACTTTCTCTTTCCATACCGCAATAAAATAACGCGTATCCTTGCTATGAGTATTCTTTAGGATGCCGATCCCATCCGGCCAACTGTCCGAAACATGCCCTGTGAACTCCCTGCCGTCGTCCCATTTCAACCAGCCATAGCCTTCGCCGGCAGAATCGACAGTTGGCCCTATGTACATGCCCACAGCTGGTACTTCAATCGCCTCGATGATAACCGCGCTTTCTTCCGCGAATGCGCCGCCCATGCATAGAGTTGCTCCTATGCATACCACCAGTAATGCCCTCCAGATATGCCTTAACACAAAAACGCCTCCTCCTTAAATCTTGTGGTTTGGAACGCTTCTTCCAAACACTTTCAAGAAGTATAGCATGGAGGAGGAGAAAAAGGGTCTGCGGATATGCAGACTATTGCAAACTTTTGATATAGCCGGATCGCGAACCGACGCACTCCGCTTTAGCGTGCTACGATTAAAAAAGTCGGCGACGGGATCTCCTTCAGAATGCGCTTCTCCAAGTCCGCGTCGCAATAAACCGTTTCGAACGATGGCGGCATGCTGCCCAACGCGGAAAGATCCCCGATGGAAGCGTGGTCCATAACAACCCAACTCAAATGGGGCAGCGACCGCAACGCCTCCAAGTCCTCCACAACGGCGCCGGTTATGCCGATCGATTTCAAGTTGGACATTGCTTCCAATCCGACCCAGTTACTTACAGAGCCATGGGCTATTCTCAAGTCTGTAAGATTGGGCAGCGGCGGCTTCAGTACTGAAAAATCAACGTTCATCATGCTACCGAGGCCAAGGTCTTGCAGTCCCTGAATGTCTGCGAGAACCTCCAGTGTATCCGAAGGCAGGTCAAACGTATCCAGCATTCGCAAGGGCAAGCCGGCAATCGCATGCAGCGTATGATAGGTCGGCAGCTTACCTATCCGCAGAAATTCCAAATGCAGGTTTTTTAAGGGAGTCAAATCATCCGCCTGCGTTCCAAGAATATCCAAATAAAGCAGGCACTTTAGCTCGGAAAGTGAGTCCAGCCATGTGAGCGGATTATCACAAAGATGCAGCTCTTCAATGCCTGTGCAACCTTGCAAGGGGGTAAGGTCGGTTATCTGTTGCCTTTGAAGGCACAGACGGCGCAAGGGCAGTCCGGACAACGGGGACAGATCCGATACTTGGTGGTTATTCAGTACCAAGGTGTTCAGATTTGGCAGCAGGCGTAGATCTTCCAAGTCCGCCAGTTCATGCGGCTCGGCATACCAATCATGAAGGTTTAAACGGTGACCGGTCTCAACCCAGATATGATCATGGAGCACAGCATCCCCGACTATGATTAATTGCGTAACGGTGGCCAAGTCTTCCGAGCAGAGCGCATCTTCAGGGGAGACACCCAATTCTTCGCGCACCGCCCGCTCGATCAACGGCGATGTGAAGTGAACCGCATAATCATCGGGCTCTGTTGACCATCCGGGCGGAAAGACGGTCAGGATGCCCGCGTGAGGCAATTTCGCGTGCAGCTGGTCCACGACGAAGTCCCCGCGCTCGCGCTCCTTGCACGGGAACGCGCTGACCAGGCATACCATCGAGA
>Ga0123356_10000736_pt1 | contig 36088 bp, 28 predicted proteins | sample TergutEmb28metaG_2_FD_92546 | JGI IMG/M metagenome (GOLD analysis project Ga0123356, IMG submission 92546) | Embiratermes neotenicus P3 segment gut microbial communities from Petit-Saut dam, French Guiana - Emb289 P3 | ecosystem: Host-associated > Arthropoda: Insects > Digestive system > Gut ...
ACCTCACAGGCAAAAACACGCCAGGGCTCATCTTTAGGGTGAAATCCAAAAACCGGCTCCGGAAAGGTTGAAATAGCGTATTCCGATTTGTTGCGGTATGCTTGCTGTAGTGGCGAGGGGATTACTTGGGGGATCGGAGGGGTTTGGATGTCGTACTTGACAAGAGCGTCGGTCAATATTTGGCGTTTCCAATGGAGCTGGGCGGAATAGTTGATGTGCTGCCAGTTGCAGCCGCCGCAGATCCGGGCATGAGGGCAAAAGGGAGTGATGCGGTCGGGAGAGGGCTTTAGCACGTTATGGACAACGCCTTGTCGAAACCCGCGTTGTCTACGTAAAATCTCAATCTCTGCCTCTTCCCCAGGAATGGCGTTGTCGGCATAGATCTGTTTGGGGGCTTGGGACTCTGCGTCTGCAATGCCGGCGGCACGGCCACCGGAGTGCATATGGGTAAAATGCGCATGCCGCAGCATCTTATTCAATGCGTTTGTCTATGAGGTACTTGTTTCGCTCCGAGCTGTTTCTCGAGACCAATTCGCCCAAGAATCCGGCCAAAAAGAGCTGCATGCCTACAATCAGGGCTACCAAGGCTATGTAAAAGAGGGGCTGGTCGGTGACGGCGCGGTATTTGAGTCCTTGCGACTGGGCAATTAGTTTGTTCACAATAATGATGAGGGAGCAGACAAATCCCGTCAAAAAGGTGAGGGAGCCGATCAGTCCAAAAAAGTGCATCGGCTTTTTGCCGAATTTGGATAGAAACCAAAGGGTGAGCAGGTCTAAATATCCGTTTACAAAGCGGTTGAGTCCAAATTTGCTTTTTCCGTACTTTCGCGCCTGATGTTGCACCACTTTTTCTCCGATGCGGCCAAATCCGGCTGTTTTGGATAGATAAGGGATATAACGATGCATATCTCCATAGACTTCTATGCTCTTTATCACCTCTTTACGATATGCTTTGAGGCCACAGTTCATGTCGTGTAATTTGACCCCCGTAACCATTCTGGCGGTGGCGTTGTAGAGCTTGGAGGGGATGTTTTTGGTGAATATGCCGTCGTGGCGCCTCTTTTTCCAGCCCGATACCAAATCGTAATTTCCGCTCCGAATCATGCGGTAAAGCTCGGGAATCTCATCGGGGCTATCCTGCAGGTCGGCGTCCATGGTGATGACCACGTCGCCTTTGGCCGCTTCAAAACCGCAATAGAGCGCCGCCGACTTTCCGTAATTTCGTCTAAAGCGGATTCCTTTTACGTGGGGGTCAGATTGTGCCCGCTCTTCTATCAAACCCCACGAGCCGTCGTTGCTGCCGTCGTCAATCAAAACCACTTCGTAACGTATGGATAAAGAAGCCAATGCAGCGTGAATCCAATTGATCAGCTCAGGCAACGATTCGCGCTCATTGTAGAGGGCAATGACAATGGAAAGATCCATGCTCTTTTAATCTTCAATCTCTTCGTCAAAAATAGGTTCTGCCTTTTTAGCAAAGCCGGCTAAGATGGCCGAGATAATCAACGCCAAGATGGTGTAAACCAAAAAGGGTGAGATGGACACAATCACAGGCAAGTTTTTATTGATGAGGTCAAGTGTTGCCTGATCCACGGGATACTGAGTCATGGTTTGCTGAACGACCTGAAGGGTTTTTTCAATGGCGTCGGGAAAGAGATAGAGGTAATGAACAAGAAGGTAACATGCAATTACAACGTTGGAACAGAGCGATACCGCAAAGCCGTAACCAAAAGCATTGCCATAGGTATACGACTCTTGTTCTTGCCCGAATCCCTTTACAAAGTGGTAGAGCAGACCTACCGTTGCGATAAATTTAATGAGTCCGATCAAAAAGCCAACCACGCGGCTCTCCATGGGAAACGCAGCCATAAACAAAGTGTAAACAATGGTAATAAGAGACAACATAAGGCCATTTGCAGCGGCTGAACTCCAGAAGTTTGCTTTCATAGTCAAATAATTTTTTGCCAAAGGTATGCAAAAAATTCCTAATTTTGCAGTTTCAACTTTAAATCATGATCACAATCACATTTCCCGATGGAAGTTCCCGCGTTTACAAGTCCGGAGTTACGGGCCTGGACATTGCCAAAAGCATCTCCCCCCGTTTGGCTGCAGAGGCGTTATGCATGAAGGTCGGCGGTCAACTTTTTGATGTAAACAAACCGATTGATACTGACGCTGTTGTCACTTTTTATAAATGGGAGGACGATGAGGGCAAGCAAACCTTTTGGCACTCCTCATCCCACTTAATGGCCGCGGCGTTAGAAAAGCTCTATCCGGGAGTCAAATTTGGAATTGGTCCCGCCGTAGAAAACGGATTTTATTACGATGTGGATTTAGGCGATAAGGGCATCACCGAGGCCGATTTGGCTAAGGTTGAGAACGCCATGCTTGAGATGGCCAAGGAGAAACATCCTTTTGTACGTCAAGATATAAGCAAAACGGAGGCCATCAAAAACTACAGCGACAAAGGGGACGAATATAAGTGCGAACTCCTTCACGACCTGACAGACGGAACCATCTCATTTTACACCAACGGAAGTTTCACCGACTTATGTCGCGGTCCCCATATCCCCGATACCTCGGTCATCAAGGCGATTAAACTCACCTCAATTGCAGGCGCATACTGGCGTGGAGACCAAAACCGCAAGATGCTCACCCGCATCTATGGAATCACTTTTCCCAAAAAGAGCATGTTAGACGAGCACCTGTTGATGTTGGAAGAGGCCAAAAAACGTGACCACAGAAAATTGGGAAAAGAGCTGGAACTCTTCGCATTCTCTCAGCGGGTCGGGCAGGGCCTACCGCTCTGGCTTCCCAAAGGCGCCGCACTCAGGGAGCGTTTGGAGAACTTTTTAAAAGCGGTGCAAAAGACACACGGATACCAGCAGGTGATGACGCCCCACATTGGCCAAAAAGAGTTGTGGGTCACATCCGGCCATTTTGAAAAGTATGGCAAGGACTCATTCCAGCCCATCGCTACACCTCAGGAGGGCGAAGAGTTCTTACTCAAGCCCATGAACTGCCCTCATCATTGCGAGATCTACAAGACCAAACCACGCTCCTACAAAGACTTGCCGGTACGATATGCAGAATTTGGCACCGTCTATCGCTACGAGCAGAGCGGTGAGCTGCACGGCCTGACCCGCGTACGCGGCTTTACCCAGGACGACGCCCATATCTTCTGTCGCCCCGACCAGCTCAAAGAGGAGTTCTGCAAAGTGATCGATATTGTCCTCTATATCTTTAAAACCCTCGATTTTAAGAATTACACGGCACAAATCTCGTTACGTGACCCCCTTGACCAAAAGAAGTACATTGGCAGCGACGAGAATTGGGACAAGGCAGAGAGCGCCATCATGGAGGCTGCCCAGGAGAGAGGACTTCAAACCGTTGTAGTAAAGGGAGAGGCCGCTTTTTATGGCCCCAAGCTCGACTTTATGGTCAAAGACGCCATTGGCCGCAAGTGGCAATTGGGCACCATTCAGGTCGACTACAACCTTCCAGAGCGCTTTGACTTGGAGTATGTGGGTTCAGACGACAAACGGTACCGCCCTGTGATGATCCACCGCGCCCCCTTTGGCTCGATGGAGCGTTTTGTAGCCGTTTTAATTGAACATACAGGCGGAAAATTCCCCCTTTGGCTCACTCCCGACCAGGTGGTGATCCTTCCTATTAGTGAGAAATTCAACGATTTTGCAAAAAAAGTTTGCAATTTCCTGAATAATTCCGATATTCGCGCCGCCGTAGACGACAGAAATGAGACCATCGGCAAGAAGATCAGGGAGAACGAACTCAAGCGGATTCCCTATCTTTTGGTCGTTGGAGAAAAGGAAGAGGCCGCAGATTTGGTGTCGGTACGGAAGCAGGGAGAAGGAGACAAGGGTCAAATGTCAGCCCAAGACTTTGCCGCCATGCTCACAGACGAGATTAACAAACTAACTGAATCATTGACATAATTTAAAAAGAACTAAATAACCATTAATTTTTTACAGCTATAGCCACACCGTATAAACCCTACCCATCCGGAGTTGTTAAAAGAAATCAACCTAACAACAAAGGGCGCAATTTTCCACCTCAGCAACAAGAGGAGGGACCCAAAGTAAACAGAGAGATCACAGCCCCTTACGTGCGCTTGGTCGGAGAAAACATCTCTGAAGCGGGAATTTTTTCGTTTTCAGAAGCACTAAAGAAGGCAGAGGCATTAGAGTTGGATCTGGTGGAGATATCCCCCCAAGCCGACCCACCGGTGTGTAAAATAATCGACTACCAAAAATACCTCTACCAGCGGAAAAAGAAGGCAAAAGAGATGAAGGCCAACGCCTCCAAAGTCATCATCAAAGAAATACGCTTTGGCCCCAACACCGACGAGCACGACTACCAGTTCAAACTCAAACACGCCCAGGGTTTCCTGACTGAGGGAGCAAAAGTCAAAGCCTACGTCTTCTTCAGAGGCCGCTCCATCCTCTTCTCCGACCAGGGCGAAAAACTCCTCCTCCGCTTTGCCGTCGACCTCGAAGAGTGGGGTAAAGCCGAACAAATGCCCAAACTGGAAGGAAAACGCATGATCATGATGCTCGCCCCCACCAAAAAAAAATAACACATAATTCATAAACATAACAACAATGCCCAAGATCAAAACCAATTCCGGCGCCAAAAAGCGCTTCGAACTCACCGGCACCGGAAAGGTAAAGCGTAAACACGCCTACAAGAGTCACATTCTGACCAAAAAAACCATCAAACAAAAGCGCAACCTCACCTACTCCGCGTTGGTAGACACCACCGACGAAAAACGGATCAAAGGCTTATTGGTCGCCTAATTATTTAATCACCTGAATGCTCAGCAGAAAAGATTCTCAACAGAGGAGAGCGCTGACATTCTTAAAACAACAAATGTATGCCCAGATCGGTAAATTCGGTAGCCTCAAGAGCGCGCCGTAAAAAAATTCTCAAACTCACCCGCGGTAACTTTTTGGCCCGCGCCAACGTATGGACAGTCGCCAAAAACACCTATGAAAAAGGCCTCACCTACGCCTACCGCGACCGCAAAAACAAAAAGCGCACCTTCCGCGCACTGTGGATTCAACGCATCAACGCCGCCGCCCGCCAGCACGGCATGAACTACTCTGAATTCATGGGCAAGGTGCTCAAAGCAGAAGTAGGCTTAAACCGCAAAGTTTTGGCCGACTTAGCCATGAACAATCCCCAAGCCTTTGAGGCAGTAATCAATAAAGTAAAATAGTGCAAAAAATTAGAGCAATAGGCGCCAACAAGTGGTTTAAGTTTGCCCTCTGGGGCGCCTTATATGCCCTCTGGGTCATCTGGTTAGGAAACTACTGGTGGCTGTTGGGCCTATTGATCGTTTTTGACCTCTATATCACCAAAAAGGTCAAGTGGGCCTTTTGGAAAAAACGCTACAAGGAGGGCGAAAAGCGAAACTTTTGGCTCGACTGGTTAGACGCCATCATCTTTGCCCTCGTTGCCGCCACCTTTATCAAGATGTTTTTCATAGAGGCCTACGTGATCCCCACCGGCTCCATGGAGCGCAGCTTGATGACGGGCGACTATCTCTTTGTGAGCAAGGTAAGATACGGCCCCAAAGTTCCCCAAACCCCTTTGTCCATTCCTTTGATCCATAACGTGACTCCGGTGATTGGCGGTGAGTCTTACCTCACATGGATACAAAACGACCACCGCAGGATGGCCGGTTACTCCAAGGTAAAACGGAACGATATTGTGGTCTTTAACTTCCCCCACGGAGACACCGTGCTCACACAGGCCCCCTCCATAGACTACCACATGTATGCACGCTCTTACGGCAGGAACCTCACCATCCAAAAGTTTGGTCCTATAGTAGCCCGGCCTGTGGATAAAAGAGACCACTACGTAAAGCGCTGTGTGGCCATACCCAGAGACTCCTTAGAAGTGAAGAACGGATGGATATTCATCAATGGGGTGGCTCAGGAGCCGCTTCCCGGCATTCAAAACACATACGAGGTGATTACCAATGGAGTAGCTATCAATGAGCGCATTTTAGATCGAATGGGACTCTCCCTTTCGGAAGTCTACTATGACCCCTACTTGTCGGGTTACCCCGCTCTGGCGCTGACCTTGGAAAATGTAACGGAGGTAAAGAACCTCAGCAACGTAACAGAGGTACGGCCCAACATTGACGACTACCCGCCCGATTACCCCGACAGTCCCCTAACCATCTTTCCCTTCACAGAAAATTTTCAATGGACACGAGACCAATATGGCCCGCTCTGGATTCCCAAGGCAGGCGTGACCGTTGAACTCACACTTGATAACCTCCCCCTATACAATCGAATAATTAGTGTATATGAACGTAACGAGCTAAAGATAAAGGAGGAGCAAATCTACATCAACGGAGCGCCTGTTGACCACTATACCTTTAAGATGGATTACTACTTCATGATGGGAGACAATCGTCATAACTCATTGGATTCACGCTATTGGGGCTTTGTACCGGAGGATCACATTGTGGGCTCTCCTTCCTTTATATGGTTTTCAACAGACAGTTATAAGGCTTTTCCTAAAAATATCCGGTGGAAAAGATTGTTTAGAGGGGCATAAAATTTTGCAGTTTCAAAAAATATTCAGATATTTGCAGCCCCAAAAATGGGGAGAGTTAATCATTATACAGTAGAGAAATGGCACGAGTTTGTCAAGTTACAGGAAAAAAGAGGATGATTGGGAACAACGTATCGCATTCGGTTCGTCGTACCAAGAGGGAGTTTGCTCCCAACCTAAGAGTAAAGCGTTTTTGGTTTGAAGAAGAGAAACGCTTTGTTACGCTAAAAGTCTCCGCAGCGGGGCTTCGCACCATCTATAAAAACGGTTTGAGCGCAACTTTAAAAGAAGCTCAGGCAAATGGATTAGTTAACGTTGTGTAATTGTTTGAGTTATGGCTAAAAAAGGAAAAGGCAACCGGATTCAGGTAATTTTAGAGTGCACCGAGCAAAAAGAGAGCGGTGTTCCGGGCATCTCCCGCTACATTACCACCAAAAATAAGAAGAACACCACCCAAAGGTTGGAACGTAAAAAATACAATCCTTTTATGAAAAAGACAACTGTTCATAAAGAAATCAAGTAATCATTTAGTAAAACTTAGTACGTCATGGCAAAAAAAGCAGTAGCAACTTTTGGCGGTAGCAAGGTCTCCGTTAAAAATGTAGTGAAATGTATCCGTTTGGTGCGCTCCAATCGCTCCGGCGCTTACGCCTTTAAAGAGGAGATCGTGCCGATTGATCAGGTAAAAGATTTTTTTGGGGAACAGCAATAGGCACAATTTGAATAGAGATATTTGACAAGCCGCTTCAAGCAATGGAGGCGGCTTTTGTCTTTTGATCAATCTTGTTTACCTTTGCGGATTATAAACACGATTATGGCTTTATTCGGATTATTTTCATCCAAACCAAAGGACACCGATTCACAGGAGCATGAGGCGCTAAAGCGTGGATTGGAAAAGACCAAAACAGGTATTTTTGAACGGATTTCAAGGGCGGTAGTGGGTAAATCCAAGGTGGATGACCAACTGTTAGACCAATTGGAAGAGGCGCTGATTGCCTCCGATGTGGGGGTGGAGACCACCCTTAAGATCGTTGAACGGATTGAGAGGAGGGTCGCCAAGGACAAGTACATGAATACCGCCGAGCTTCAATCAAAACTCAGAGAGGAGATAGAGGCGTTGCTGACCGAGGGAGTCAACCAGGCTGGAGAAGCGACCCCGTTTGACTTCTCCAAAAAACCCTACGTGGTGATGGTGGTAGGGGTGAACGGAGTGGGCAAAACCACGACGATTGGAAAGTTGGCAGCCCAACTCAAAGAGGCGGGAAAAAGCGTGGTGCTTGGAGCAGCGGACACCTTTCGCGCAGCAGCGGTAGAGCAATTGACCATTTGGAGCGAACGGGCGGGTGCAACCATTGTCAAGCAAAAGATGGGCGCCGACCCTGCATCGGTAGCTTTTGATACCGTTGCCTCTGCAGTAGCACAAAAGGCAGACGTAGTACTGATTGATACGGCCGGCCGGCTTCACAATAAAATCAACCTTATGAACGAGTTGACCAAGATTAAAAACGTGATGCAAAAAGTCATACCCGACGCCCCGCACGAAGTACTTTTGGTTTTGGACGGCTCCACCGGACAAAACGCCTACCAGCAAGCCAAAGAGTTCACCCGCGCTACAGAGGTAACGGCTTTAGCCGTTACTAAATTAGACGGCACAGCCAAAGGCGGCGTTGTGATTGGCATCTCCGACCAATTTAAAATCCCCGTAAAGTTCATCGGCGTTGGCGAGAAAATCGGCGACCTTCAACCATTCGACAAACACTCATTCGTCGCATCATTATTCGAATAACCGCACGGGCGGGTTTCAAACCCGCCACAACAAAAAAACGATATACATGAAAATTTCCCACAACTGGTTAAAAACCTACATCAAAATAGATGAACCTCCCCACAAATTGGCAGAAATCCTCACCTCCATTGGCTTAGAAGTAGAGGGCTTTGAAGTGGTAGAGCAGACCCCCGGAGGTCTGGCCGGAGTATTCACCGGAGAGGTGCTCACTTGCGCCCCTCATCCCAATGCAGATAAGTTGCATGTGACCGAAGTCTCCATAGGAGAGGGCGATCCCCTGCGTATTGTATGCGGAGCTCCCAACGTAGCCGCAGGACAAAAAGTGCTGGTAGCCACCCTTGGCGCCGAGCTCACCTTCTCTACAGGTGAAAAACTCACCATGAAACGAGCCAAAATCAGAGGAGAGGAGTCGTGTGGCATGATTTGTGCGGAGGATGAGTTAGGGTTAGGAACTTCCCATGAGGGCATCATCGTGTTGCCCCCCGACACGCTTGTGGGTCTGCCGGCCAAAGAATACTTGCAGTTAGAGGAGGATGTGGTATTTGAAATCGGTCTGACCCCTAATCGGATAGACGCTGCGTCGCATATTGGCGTGGCAAGGGATTTGGCTGCCTGGTGTCAGGCGCAGGGAGCAAAAACTCCGTACAGCCGTCCCTCCGTAGACGCCTTTACTCCCGGAAGCATTGCTGGCGTGGCGGTAGAGGTGGAGGCAACGGACGGTGCGCCGCGATACGTTGGTTTGACATTGGACAGCATCAAGGTGGCGCCTTCTCCGGAGTGGTTGCAACGCCGTTTGCAAACCATTGGCATCCGCCCCATCAATAACGTGGTGGATATTACCAACTACGTTTTGCACGAAACGGGACAACCCCTGCACGCCTTTGACCGTGACCACGTAGACGGAGACATTGTAAAGGTTCGTTATGCGTATGAAGGGGAGAAGTTTACAACCTTAGACGGGGTAGTGCGCGTGTTGTCTTCTCAGGATTTAATGATTTGCAATGCCTCAACGCCCATGTGCATGGCGGGTATCTTTGGAGGCGTATTGTCAGGAGTGACGGAGCAAACCACGTCGATCTTTTTGGAGAGCGCCTATTTTAATCCAACCACCATACGAAAAAGTTCCAAGCGCCATGGAATCAAAACAGACGCATCGTTCCGTTTTGAACGTGGCGCCGATCCCGATATGGCTCTTTACGCCCTGAAACGCGCTGCGCTTCTCTTAGAGGAGATTGCAGGCGCCAAGGTAGTCAATGCCCCCATTGATCTCTATCCCCGTCCCGTTACACCGCCTGAGGTGGTGTTGGCGTGGGAGCCTCTCTTTGCGTTGATAGGAGCAAGGTTAGACAAATCTAAGGTAAAGGCGATTTTAGAGGGGTTGGAGTGTGAGGCCATAGCTGAATGTGACGCTTCGATGACCGTGCGCGTACCCCTTTACCGGGTGGACGTGACAAGGGCTTGCGATTTGGCAGAAGAGATATTGCGGATTTGGGGGTACAACCAGGTGGCAATTCCCGATCGAGTATCCGCCTCCGTCACCCCCCAGTTAACTCCAGACCCCGAGAGGGTGAAGGCCAAGATGGAGAACCTCTTTGTGAACAACGGTTTTTATGAAATCATGTGCAATTCGCTTTGTTCCTCCGGATGGTATGAGAATTTAACCACTTTTCCTCCGGAGCGATTGGTCCGCCTGCTTAACCCCCTCAGCTCCGACCTCAACGCCATGCGTCAAACACTTTTGTTGGGCGGCTTAGAGGTGATTGCCTACAACATGAACCGGCAGCAATATGACCTGCGCCTCTTTGAATCGGGTAACGTATACGATTATCATCCGGATAAAAAGGAGGATGGACTCAAAGCATATCGGGAGTCGCCAAGGGTGGCCGTGTGGATGACCGGCCTGGCCGAGCCCCAGCAGTGGAGGCAAACCGCACGCGCTTCGCACTTCTTCTCCCTTAAAGGTTATGTAGAAAAGCTCTTTGCCCAGCACGGCCTCTCCACCCTTGGGATGGAGTGTGGCGAGCCGCCTGAGGACTTTTTTTCCCAGGGGCTGCAGTACACATTAAACGGAAAGGTGCTGGCATATTTGGGTGTCATTCAAAAAAAGATATTACACCACTTTGGAATCAAACAGGAGGTCTATGCCGCAGAGATATGTTGGGATGTGCTCTTTAAGGCGCTTAAGGGACAGAAAGTCACCTACGCAGAGCTGCCCCGCTATCCCGAAGTACGCCGCGACCTTGCATTGGTGTTGGACGAGGAGGTCCATTACAACGACTTGCACCGCATCGCGTTTCGAACCGAACGCCGCCTGCTCAAGCGTGTGACGTTGTTTGACGTATACCGCGGAGAGAAGCTTCCTGCAGGTAAAAAACAGTATGCTATGGGGTTCGTGTTGCAAGATTCCGAAAAAACATTGACGGATCAGGCGGTTGATGTGGTGATGTCAAAATTGTTGGATGCTTTTGAAAAGGGAACGGGGGCCGCGTTACGATAGCAAAGGCAAAGGCACCGTAATGTAATGATACAAAACATAAAGAAATACACCTCCTTAGTAGTCTTTGCACACACCGTCTTTGCGTTGCCGTTTGCCCTGATCGCCTTAACCATGGCATACATGGCGGCGCCTCCGGCGCGTCCTGCGCTGTTGCTGTTTCAGGCGTTGGTGTGTATGGTGACGGCGCGCAACAGCGCCATGAGTTTCAACCGCTATGCCGACCGTTTGATCGACGCCCAAAACGAGCGAACCAAAAACCGAGAACTCCCTTCGGGGAAGCTGTCGCCGCGGGCTGTGCTTCTCTTTTTTGGGGTTAATGTAGTGCTATTCCTGTTGTGCAGTTTGAGTATCAACCGGCTCTGCTTCTATTTGGCTTTTCCTGCGCTGGTTGTGCTGTGCGGCTACTCCTATACCAAGCGTTTTACATGGCTCTGCCACTTTGTGTTGGGGGCAGCGCTTGCCATTGCGCCTGCAGGCGCCTATATTGCGGTAACGGGAACCATTACCCTCCCTATATTGTGGCTCTCCGCCATGGTGGTCCTATGGGTCGGCGGTTTTGACATTCTCTACTCCCTGCCTGACGAAGAGCACGACCGAAGCCACGCTCTCCACTCTATTCCCCAATATTTTGGCAGAAAAAGGGCGCTCTATATTTCCGGGGGATTGCACCTCATGGTGTTGCCCCTGATGGCGCTCTTTGGGCTGAGCGCCTCGTTGGGTTGGTGTTTTTGGGTGGCTTCGTCCGTTTTTACGGGGCTGCTCATCTACCAGCATGCCATCGTTTCTGTCCGCGACATATCCAAACTGAACAGGGCATTTTTTACCACCAACGGGGTAGCGTCGGCGCTCTTTGCGCTGTTGACGATTGCAGATTTGCTGCTATAGTTGTTCAGGGTTGGGTTCGGTTTTTTTTCTGCGCCCAAAGATTCTGTTTACCAGCTCGCGAAAGGTGTTAAACTCCTCCTGATAGATCACGCCGAGGCCGTTGCGCTGGGTGTTGTCCATGTCAAAGTAGTTGGAGTATTGATCGGCGGAGTGAGAGAAGGCTTTGACGCGAAAGTTTCCGTTGTCGGTGAGTTTTACTTCGATGTCGACGTTTCCGGCCACATCACCGGTGGCTCCGGCTGCTTGGGTGTTTCCTACGTTTCCGTTTACTACCAAGCGGTTGTTAAAAAGTTGTGTCGATATGGCCACGTCATAAATATCCCTTCCGGCGCCTCCGGGTTGGTAGTTAAACCCCACGTCCAACGGGATATTAAGCTGGCCAAAGATGTTATTGAGCTGATTTGACAAGATTTCGGTGGCGTTGGAGTAGAGAATCGAGGTGTTGTTTACAATTCCCGATTGCTGGTCGGGGATAAAACTTCCGGAGACCAGCAGCGCCATAAATTGGCGTATCTTTTTATCATCGGGCGTAAATGCTGCCTGAACCCGGGAGCGTGTATCGGGCGCCAAATCTGCAACATCAATGTTAAAGTCGAGGTTAGGGTTCATCATGTTTCCCGTCATCCGGATCTGACACTCCACATCCCTGAGGGTAGCCACGGCGCTGTTGTCGGCAAGCAGCGTGCTCACCGATGCCTTGGTGCGGTAGGCGGCGGTCATATCTAAGTTGGTCTTGAGGATGTCGCCGTTAAAGGTGATCTTTCCACCGGGTGTAATAAAGAACTTTTTGGTCAATATTCCCTGAAGAATAAAGAGGTAATCTCCGCTGGAGATGGTATAGTCCCCAAAAACCTCAAAGAGGTTTCTCGACTGATCAAATCCGATCGAAAGTACTCCGGCCCCAACCCCATTGATCACGTCTCCTGTTGCTTTGTTGATCTCGATCATCATGGCGGCATCCGGCGTCACTTCTGCGTTAAGGGTGACCAACAGTTGGGTCGGTTCCCTTACCCTCTCTTTGCTTCTGAGAATGTCAAGAGGGTCTAAGATCTCTGTTTTTGGCATGTCTTCCTGAGGGGCAACAAATGTGAGAAAGGCGCCTTGCTTTGCCTCAGACGCTTGAGAGAGCGGAATGTGGAGCGTGGTATTCTTGGCGGTTTTGGCTAAAATATCAAGCCCTGCCTGCCTAAAGTTACCGGTGGCAAGCAGTCGGCCTGAGGCAAAAACATCGCCGTAAAAGGTATCGTTATCCTTTTCTGTGGTGGCCAAACAGAGCATGTTTGTGAAATCGACAGAGGCGTCAATAGTGATCTCTTTAAAGTGGCGATACTTCATGCCTCCGTTGACATAGCCTCTGTTTCCATAGCGATCTGTCAACAACGCATTTTGAGCTGTAAAACCGTTTTCGTGCAGGACGATTGGGCCGTTCAAGAGGTAGGGGACTTTGGTAAAGTTAACCATAAAGCCCACATCGGCCACCTGAAGGCGTTCCGAAACGAGTGAGAGATTGGGAACCATACCGCTCAGGTTTGCGCTTCCGGAGATCGTGCCATCCATATTCGAAACCATCGATCCAAGAAAGGGCTCAAAGTATGTCACCGAAAAATTTTTAAACTCGGCATTAAGATTCAGGTATTTGTTGTCCGGATAATAAAAACCCCCAACGAGAACAGGCGTCTTTCCCTGCAACATGTTTTGGGCATCGATTCTAAAGCGTTGTGTTGGGTGATCCCAAATGCAAGCTAAGGTGATCTCTCCGCCTTCGTGTTCGTTTACAAATAAGTTTGTCCCCTTTACATCCATTGAAAATTGTCTGTTTCCGTAAAAATCGATCACCTGAGCGTCACCTGTTAAGAGTCCCGAAAAGCGATAAGGCGATTTTTTTAAAAAGAGATTGACGAGAGAGAAGTCAAACTGATGAAGCGCCAAATGAAGCGTATCGGATTGCTCTTTATCCAGGACGCCATTCACCGTAAGCGATTGCGCAAAGTTATGAAGGGTAAGGTCTTGAAACTGTATATTTTTTGGATTGATAAGAATTTCAGAAGGATCAAGCTCCCATCGCTGACGGTTGATGATAAAGTGGGATGGTTTGACGTTGACCGCTATATTGGGACCTCCGTTTTCGTGTGCTTCTCCAAAAAAGATATGGGCGTTTACTTCGCCTCCGCTGTTTTCTCCCACCCAGTTGGTGTAATCGAGTCGGGCGTCGATGTTGTTTTGGGCGGTTTCTAACTGGATGCTGACGGTATCAATAAGCTGTCCAAAAGCATAGAGATCTGTGGCTGAAACTTTGGAGTTTAGCTTTAAGTCATTGCCGGAATAGTTGATAGAGATATTGTTTGCTTTTTGTTCCCTGTAACGAATGTATTTTGAGTGGAAGAAGCACGATAACAAATCGTTTGAACCAAGGCTTGCGGTTAGGTGCGTTCCGGGGGCAATAAAGAGGCCGGGCAGGGCAAGCTGTCCTATGGCCAGCATATCAAGAATGGTCACATCAAGGTGATATTGCCGGCAGGGGGATTCTACATGCACCGGCACAAAAAAGTTGGGCAGGTATCTCGACAGTGCATGGTGCCGCAAGTCCTTGATGAACTTTGTAATTCCCTCGCTTCCAGTGTAGTCTGCTTTTGCAAAAGGAGCCGATAGCTCAAACCGGTAAGATGAGTCGCGTACATGCGAATCGATATGGATGGCGCCAAGGTTGTATTTTCCCAAGCTGTTGGTATAATCGGCCTCTTGGACCATAATGGTGCCAACCACGTCTCCCTCCACACTGCGTTGGAAATTGGCGCGGATGGAGCCGGAGAGGAGCGAAACGGAGTCACGGGCATCGATCCCAATAGCGGCTAAGTCGGCAAACCCGATTTTGGTATGAAAGTCGTAACGGGCAGTCTGATTTGGTTGAAACTCCCTGTAATTGAGGTTAGCCAATCCCTGAAAAATAAAATTAAGGTTGGGGTCGCTGCACACAACTCGTCCGTCAAAACGATGACCTCCGTATGATCCGACAGCAAAAATATGAGAGAACGGATAGTCGTTGATCACTATTTTGTTGATACGCAAACTGTCTATCTTGGCCTCCACTCCGCCTTGGAGGGCGCTTTTAAGGATGGCGTGTGTGTGGGTGTACATGGTGAGCGCTCCAAATGGCCTTCCCATGATGGGTTCCAGGTTCAGTTCCTTAGTCTCTAAACGTCCGTTGATATGAAACCCCTCCCCCTTTTCCTGATGGAGCATGGTGTCAAAATAGAGCGATCCCATATCTGTAGCAAGGGCTCCATTGGCTGCAAAGTTGGTCAGCAAGCCGGCCAAGCGCCCTTCAAACTTAAGGGAGGTGGGCGGAGGAATGAGCTGTGTGATTTGGTCGGGATTGGTTCCGTTGATCTGAAAGAGGATTTGCGCCAGGTCGCCCACCTGTGAATGGAGCCGGTGGATGTCTAAAAAGGCGGTGGTGATCGAAACATCGGGAAGTCCGCGCACCCTAAAATCAACATCCACAGAGGTGGCTCCGCTTACCGACTCAACGATCATTCCGTTGCTCATCAAATTGCGCACAGGGCCCTCGGCATGGCCCGAAATGTACATAGACAAACGGTTGTTTTCAAGCGCAGGCGCATAGTAGGAGAGGGAGCAGAAAGAGAGCAAGGTACGGGTAAAGTTGGCTTCCAACCGCACACTGTCAACAAAGGATCTAAAATCTTTTGCACTGTTATAGTGCATGCTAAAACGGTCCGCTTTCACCTCTGACCATGGGTCCCTGGCCACTAAGTTTAGAACGCGTGTCTCTCTGCCCGATACGGTCACATTGCCTGTGATGCCGTTAATGATGTAGCCGCTTTTTTCTTTGCCGGTCAAGTTTTTGAGGGTGCAGGAGAGCACGCCGTTTTCAAAACGAACATTTGTAACGTCTATGTTGATGTGCGATACGTCTAAGTTAGAGAAGTCCATCACTGTGGGAAAAGCGACCTGTCGCGAACGTCGTTCGTTTTTTAGGGTAAACCTAAAGTCTTTAAGGGAAAAATCCGTTAAAGAGAGCTCAAAGGGTGGGGGAATGGTGTCCCGCTCGTCCCTCCTCCCCTTTTGAATTTTAAAAACGCGCTCTAAGTTGGTTTGTCTCTCTTCGATCTCCAAGTGAAAGACTCCACCCTGCAACAATACCCTTTGGAGGGACGCTTTGGAGGCAAAGGGATTGAAGTGAGTAAGGGTTACAGAGAGTTTATTGGCGTGAAGAAGTGTGTCGGTTGGGGAAGAGAAAATTTGTACATTCCCAAGAATCAATTTTTTAAAAAAAACAAAATAGACCTTTTCGACCGAAACTTCTGTATTGAGTTTTTGGGACAACACCCTAGCCGCACGTTTGGAAAGCGCTGTTTGTGTGGACGGTAACTGCAACGCCAGCCAAGCCGCAACCGGAATCAGGGCGATCACAATGACGACAATAAGCGCTATTTTTCTGAAAATCTTGATAACAATCAATTTTTAAAAATAAAACGTACAAAAATAGTTAAAATGCAATAATAATTACGCAACTTTGCAGATTGTAACACATTATTTATTGAGATTATATGGCGATAACGATTCTGGGGATCGAATCATCTTGCGACGACACCTCTGCGGCAGTAATCAGGGACACATTGTTGCTGTCAAATGTAATGGCTTCGCAAGAGGTGCACAGGGTGTACGGAGGCGTAGTTCCTGAACTGGCTTCACGTGCACACCAACAAAATATTGTTCCAGTGATAGTCAGGGCATTACAATTGGCAAATGTAGAAAAGGAGGAGATTGACGCCATTGCTTTTACACGTGGACCTGGGTTATTGGGGTCGTTGTTAGTGGGCGCCTCCTTTGCCAAAGGGTTGGCGTTGTCGTTAATGAGGCCGTTGATTGAGGTGAACCACCTGACCGGCCATGTGCTCTCCCACTTTGTAAGGCTTCCCGAGGACGACACGGAGCCCCCGCGGTTTCCCTTCCTCTCCCTCTTGGTGTCGGGCGGACATACACAGATCTTGCAGGTCAATGACCCGCTTCACTACGTCATATTGGGGCAGACCATTGACGATGCGGTAGGTGAGGCGTTTGACAAGGGCGCCAAAATAATGGGGTTGGGTTATCCCGGCGGCCCCGTGGTCGATAAGTGGGCAAAAGAGGGCAATCCGTTGGCATTTAAGTTTGCCAAACCGCGGATAGAGGGTTTGGACTTTAGCTTTAGCGGCATCAAAACCTCGTTGCTCTACTTTCTTCGCGATCAATTGGCGGATAACCCTCAATTTATTGAGCACCACCTTGCCGATTTATGCGCATCATGGCAACTGCACCTCATCGATATTTTGACAGATAAATTGATCAAAGCAGTCAAAGAGACAGGCATCACCCGAATCACTTTGGCAGGAGGAGTATCTGCCAACTCGGGCCTGCGCACACGCATGCAAACAGAGGCCAAACAGAGAGGCTGGGAGCTCTTTTTGCCCCCGATCCGCTTTACCACCGACAACGCCGCCATGATTGCCGTAGCAGGTTATTTTAAATATAAAGAGGGACTTACATGCGAATTAGACGTGGCGCCGGTATCACGTGCCGGTGAAATGTCTAAATAATCCCATTTTTTGGATATTAAAAAAATAAATCCGTTCTTTGTAGATTATATAAACTGATAATTCCTTTATCCAATGAAAATAGAAAAAAACAGGGTGGTCGCCCTCACTTACGACCTTGAGGTAGACAACGAGATTATTCAATCCGTAAAACAAGAGCAGCCCATGGAGTTCGTCTATGGCACCGGCTATCTTCTCCCCAAATTTGAGGAGCACATCCTTCACAAAGCAGCAGGAGATCGTTATGAATTTACCCTTTGTGCAGCAGACGCCTACGGAGAGGAAGATCCGGAGGCGTTTGTGGAGCTGCCCAAAGAGATTTTTGAGGTAAACGGTGTCATTAAGCCCGGCTTACTGACTGTAGGCCGCACACTGCCCATGACCGATTCGGAAGGTAACCGCCACAACGGTACCATTGACGAGGTGCGTGAAGATGTTGTTGTTATGAACTTTAACCATCCACTTGCCGGCGCCGACCTGCACTTTACAGGTACCATTGTGTCGGTACGGGAAGCAACTTCTCAAGAGCTGGCCAATGGCCTTTATGCAGATCAGAGCGGTTGTATGCCAAGTGATTGTTCATCATGTTCGGGTGGATGCAGATAGTGCATGAAACATTACCATCATATTGTTCCAAAAGCACTGAGATCTCTCTTGGTGGCGTTGCTTTTGTTTTCAGCTGTAAGTTGTTGCGACAAACCTGAACCTGATACCCAAATTCAATTGTCGGTATTGATCTACATTGCGGCCGACAACAGCTTGGGTAAATACAGAGATGACTACGCAAATATTGAGCAGCTTAAGCAGGGTTTCCTTCCCTCTAACGGAAATATTGTGGTCTACCACGACGCCTACGACGCTCCGCCCCGCCTCTTTAGACTTGTTAAAGGATCAGACGGGGCTGTTGACGAGGAGTTGATTGAACAATATCCGGAAGAAAACTCAGCCGATCCCCAGGTGCTTACCCGATCCCTCATCCTGTTGCGCGACAGGTTTCCGGCCAACGACTACGGATTGATTCTCTGGTCACACGGTACGGGATGGCTACCCAAGGGCGAGTACAGCAAGTATTACAACGCCGTCAATAATTATCCATCATCGGGAATGGTGCCGTTGATGGCCTCCGACCAACCAAGGGTAAAGAGCTTTGGAGAGGATGGAAATGATGTAATGGAGATCGAAGCATTGGCGGCTTCAATACCCTACCGGCTGTCGTTCGTTATTTTTGACGCCTGCCTGATGGGAGGGATTGAGGTGGCTTACGCCATGCGCCACACAGCCGATTATATCGTGGCCTCTCCCACAGAAATCATCACAGACGGATTTCCCTACCACCACATCATGCAGCCTCTCTTTGAGCAGACCCCCAATTTAAAGGCGGTGTGTAATGCCTTTTACAACTACTACAACGATAAGTCGGGGAGCTGGAAGTCGGCGACGATTGCCCTGTACCACACAGAGGGACTCACTTCCCTGGCCGCTACCGTGCGCTCCATCTTTGATGCACACAGGGAGACGCTCAATGCTTTTGTGCCTCATCGCGATTTGATACAATGTTATGATCGCCTTTCGCCCGGTATCTTTTTTGATCTTGCACACTTTATCTCCATCATCGCCACCCCTGCAGAGTATTCGGCTTTTGAATCCGAATTATCTAAGACAGTGATTCATAAGAGAGCAACCCCAATGTTTTTGACCATACCCATAGACCCCGATCGATACAGCGGTGTTGCCGCCTATATCCCCAACGGACTGTTGACTACCCGCCAAGCCTTCAGAGAAACTGAGTGGAATCGCGCCGTGCGTTTGATGGAATAAAAAAAAACACTATATTTGCGCCGCCTTTCAAAGAACAATCTCTTGAGGTGCCATGGGATCCGGAAAGTCCGGATTGAGTAACACAACTAAAAAAAGGTTTACAAATGAAAATTTTTGAATTAAACGGTAACGTCCGAACCGACCTCTCTAAGGCTGCTGTTAAGTCTTTGCGTAAAAACGGACTCGTTCCTTGCGTTTTGTATGGGAACAATGTGGAGAATATCCACTTTTCGGTATCAATTCGCGACATTAAGGGGCTGATCTACACCCCCAGTTCGTACATTGTAACGATAACCATTGATGGCAAAGCGCACCTTGCAATACTGCATGATGCTCAATTTCATCCTGTCACCGATGAGGTGCTCCATTTGGACTTTCTGACTGCCGATGAGTCACGTCCCATTACGATTCCCATTCCGGTGGTGATTGAGGGCGTCTCAGAGGGCGTTAAGGCTGGTGGCAAGTTGATTATCAGCTCAAGAAAGTTAAGCGTAAAGGGACTTATGAAAGACCTTCCCGACACCTTACCCATCAACATCAGCGACCTCAAGTTAGGCAAACAAATTGTGGCCGGAGACCTGAAATATCCAAATATTCAAATCGTCAACAGAAAGGATACGATTATTTGCGCTGTGAAGATGACACGCGCTGCTCTTGGCGCTGCTGCGGCCGCGGCTGCCGCTGAGAAAAAATGAGCTACTTAATAGCTGGGTTGGGTAACATTGGCTCCGAGTACGCCGATACCCGGCACAACGTAGGTTTTATCGTATTGGATGCTTTGGCCAAAGCATCCAATACCTCGTTTTCTACGTTACGCTACGGCTCTCTCTCAGAGGTGAGGGTGGCAGGAAAGCGCCTGCTCCTCCTCAAACCCTCCACCTATATGAACCGCAGCGGAAAAGCGGTAAACTACTGGCTTCAAGAAGAGAAGATTCCCATAGAGCGCCTGTTGGTAGTATTAGACGACATTGCCCTCCCTTTGGGAACCCTGCGCATGCGCAAACAGGGCAGCGACGGAGGACACAACGGACTCTTTAGTATTCAGGAACACCTCAACACCCAAGAGTATACCCGCCTACGGGTAGGAATCGGCAGCAACTTTGGGAAAGGTCATCAGGTCAATTATGTTTTAGGTCCCTGGGACGAAGATGAGCAAAAAGAGCTACCCTCCGTCATCGACAGATCTATAGAAGCGATCAAAGCCTTTGTTCAGCTTGGCCCCGACAAAGCAATGAATAGCTGCAACACAGCAATCAAGATTGACACCCGTACGGGCGGACCTGCGTGTCCGCCCTCTGCGCCCTCTACGCCCTACAGCCAAGACCCATGAACGATAGCACCCCCCGAATAGATAAATACCTGTGGTCAACCCGCATTTTCAAAACCCGCGCCGACGCCACAGACGCCTGCAAAAGCGGAAAAGTGTCCATAAACAGCCAACCGGTCAAAGCCTCCAGAGAAGTCAAGACCGGCGACGTTATTGCCGTACGAAAAGGCCCCGTATCCCACAGCTATAAAGTCTTGGCGCTGCTCACGCAGCGCGTCAGCGTCAAAAATCTGGCTCCCTATATCCTCGACATCACCCCCCCGGAAGAACTCGCTAAAGGCGAGCGGCACAACGAGTCGGCGGCGGCGTGGAGGGAGCGGGGTGCGGGCCGACCGACGAAGAAGGAGCGGAGGGAGTTGGAACGAGTGCTGGGCGAACGTTCGCTGGGCGAACGTTAGCTTGGCGATGCAGAGGTTCCTCGCTGCGCTCGGAATGACGGGCGTACGCTGGCTTGTGGTACGTATGCTCAGGGCACCTACGCTCAGGGTACAAAAACCTCCAGCACCCAAGCCGGCTGATCGCCGGGCGTAACCACATACTCCCCAATCGCTGCCGGAATTAGGGCCACCTCGCCCTTTGGCAACGTCACCGCCTGATTTGCACCAACAGTGACTTGGCCCTCGATACAAATCAGCAGACGAAAACTCCGTCCCAATGTGTTGGACAGGGTGAGCGGCGCTTTTACGATACGCTTGGAGAGATGAAACCACGGAGTTGCAGCCAGTTTTTGTATCCCCCCCTTAACAGGCTCAGGAGAGGGCAAACAAAACGCCTCCCAGTTCATAGCGTCCAAAGCCAACTCCATGTGCATCTCTCTTGCCGTCTCTTTATAAAATTCTCTCCCCCAATCATACACCCTATATGTAATATCGGATACCTGCTGGATCTCTGCCACAGTCACCCCCCCTCCGGCGGCATGTACCGTTCCCGGAGGGATGTAAAAACAGTCGCCTCTACGTGGCGTAATTTCATTCACCACTTCCGGGAGGGTTTGGTTCATGCAGCGTCTTGTAAACTCATCGGCGCTCATGTGGCGGTTAAAACCTAAGTAGATTTTTGCATCCGGTTCTGCGTCCAATATGTACCACACTTCCGCTTTGCCATACGCATGGTGGCGTTCTTTGGCAATGGCGTCGCAAGGGTGTACCTGAAACGACAAGTAGTCCTGGATATGAAGGATTTTAACCAGCAAAGGAAACTCGTTTCCAAATCTTTGGTACACAGTGTCTCCGACCAAGTCCTCCATATAGGCCTCAATCAGCTCATTGATCTCATTCTCTTTAAAGAGTCCGTTGCTGACCAACGAATTACTCCCCTCCAATCCCGAAACGATCCAACGCTCACCTCCCCAGACACGCGGTTTGGTTATGGGAGTAAAACATAGCGGATAGAGCACGCTGCTCATAGAGCGGCAGGCTGTTGCTCTTCTCTTTTGAAAAGAGAAGATGCAGGAGCGAGCTGTTTATGCAACAGCCAAACAATAAGAACAACCAGCACAATCGCCCCGGACAAAACCAAGGGGTAGTTTTGGGGGCCAACCAGATCAAGCATGCCCACATCTTCCGAAATATCGGGGAATAACGTGGCCAGCAAAAAGGCAACACCATTGTTGACGGCGTGCATAAAGATGACCAACCAAACAGACCGTGTTCGCCAGTAGATCCAACCAAAGAGAACGCCCATCAAGAAGGCGGGAATGGTTTGCCACGGATTCATGTGAATGATTCCAAACATTAGGGCGGACCAACAAATGGCCACAGCAGGTGAGTATCCACTGTTTAGCAATCCCCCCAACGCCACTTTACGACAGAGCCACTCTTCGAGCAGAGGCGCCATAACGACAACGGAGAGGAACGAAACCCATCCGTTACTTGTAAGGGATTCAAAAATTTTTTTAATAAAATCGGGCATAGGAATCCACATCGTAAGAGGCTCAATTGAGGTGGCAAAAGCAAGAACAAGAAAAAACAGTACCAAAATGAGAAGGAGAAGGGGCATCCTCCCAAAAGTGGTTACAGATGAGGGAATTATTTTATGACGACGATAGTTCTCTTTTGCGCGGTAAAAAACAAAAGGAATGGCAAACACAAACGTGAGGGGATAGACGGCGATGGAGATTGTAACCAAAGTGTCGGAATCGAGGCTGAATATGAAATTGGCCAAAGCAGCGACGATTCCGCCTGCCATGCCTCCTCCGAGACAGACTAATACCAACATGATAAACCACAGTTCTCCGAGTGATGGGGCGTAGGCCCTGAGGTATTTTTGCATATGATCTTTTTTTAGAAATTAGTTAGCAAAGATAGTAAGTTATTTTTTATTACCTTTGTGTCGGGTAAAAAAAACACCCGGGCGAAAAATATTTACTAACCTAAAACTTAACCTTATGCATGCAATAAAAAAAGCAATTGGCAGCTTAAAGAAAATTGTGCTGTCGATCTGTACGCTGCTCCTGTTATCGGGGGTGGCGTGGGCACAGAACCTTACCGTAACAGGTAAGGTGACCGATAAATCGGGAGAAGGACTTCCCGGCGTTTATGTGTTGATATCAGGAACCTCCTCAGGAGGCACCACCACCGGAATTGATGGTCGATTTTCCATTTCGGCCCCCTCATCCGGAAGGCTGGTCTTCTCCTTACTCGGAATGGAGACTTTGACCGTTGATGTGAATGGTCGTTCCGTCATCAACGTTGAGATGGCCGAGTCTGCACTCTTTTTGGAAGAGGTGGTGGTCACCGCTTTGGGTATCACCAGAGAAAAGAGGGCGTTGAGCTACTCGATTCAGGAAGTAAGCTCCGACAGAATTATTGAAAACCGAAACCAAAACGTGGTAAGCTCTCTTGCCGGAAAGGTAGCAGGTCTAAATATCTCCCGTACAGCTTCTGCGGGAGGGACAACCCGTATTTTGATGAGAGGTATCAGCTCTCTTTCGGGAGACAATCTGCCTTTGATTGTGGTGGATGGTGTTCCCTACTTTAACAGACAGGGTACGACGGGCGATACCAGTTGGGGCGGTACCGACTACGGAGATGGCCTCTCCAACCTCAATCAAGACGACGTCGAGTCGATTTCGGTTCTTAAAGGTCCCACCGCCAGCGCCCTTTACGGATCACGCGCAGGTAACGGCGTCATCCTTATTACCACCAAAAAGGGTAGTGTGGGTACAGGACCCCGCGTCTCCTTTAGCTCAAACTATACTATTGACCGTTTGATGATTCAACCTCCTTACCAAAATGAGTACGGACAGGGATCGCAGGGTGAATATGGCCCCAACGACCGCAACAGCTGGGGCCCCAAGATGGACGGACGGATATTGAAAAGAAACAACGCCACCTGGCAGGGAATTCTGGACAACGACGACGCCATTATGCTGGACTGGACAGGCCAGTCGCGCCCGTTCTCATATATGAATAACGACTTGTTCCACCTGCTTCAAACCGGCAGTACCTGGAACAACAGCATCGAAATAAATGCAGGATCGGGAAAATCGGGCATCCGCGCCTCTGTTTCCGACACCAGGACAAAAGGCGTTATACCCAACAACACCTATTCAAGAACGGCTGCCACTTTGAGGGCCAATGGAAACGTGACCAACCGCCTAACATTTGATACCAAATTCTCCTACACCTACCAGGACGGGAGAAACAGACCTACCCATGCCGTTCAGGGATTCAACCCCTTGTATGGCTACCAGTACGTTCCCCGCAGTATCAATTTGGATGACTTTTGGCCCGTAGTTGATCCTGCTACCGGAGAGGCCCGCTATTTTGAAGCAGGCCAGCCCACTTTGGTTATAAATCCTTATGTGGCCACAGAAATGAGAGGCAATACCGACATTACCACTCGTTTAAATGGATTTGCCATGCTTAAATATCAATTTACGGACTGGTTAAGCATGATGGGAAGAGTGGGTGTGGACACCTATAACCTGTTCCAGGAGGGCTGGACGGCCAAAGGGAACAGAATATCGGGATCAAACCCGGGAAGTTATTGGCACGAAGAGAACTATTTCCTTGAGACCAACAACGATTTTCTCATCACTGCACAAAAAGACAACATCGTATCAAAATTGTCCGGAAATATCTCTTTTGGAGGTAATATCATGGATCGCCGTACCCGTGGTCTTTATGGTAGCACTTCGGGCGGTTTGAATATCGATGGTATCTATACATTGAGTAACAGCGTATCTTCCCCTGCACCCGCCAGCCACGCCAAAACACGCAGACAGATGCAGTCACTCTACGCTTTTGCACAATTAAGTTGGGATAACTGGTTGTATTTTGATGTTACGGCCCGTAACGACTGGTCGTCCACCCTTCCCAAAGAGAACTGGTCATACTTCTATCCCTCCGTAGGTTTGGGATGGGTGGTTACAGACATGCTCAAGAGCGGCGGTGTACAGGTTCCTTCATGGATTGACTTTGGAAAGATCCGCGCCTCTATTGCGGGAGCCGGTAACGACACGAGCCCCTACAGCCTCTATCCCACATACTCTTTTGTGGGCTCGCTTCCGGGCGGGGTAAGCGGCGTCTCCCTGCCGGGTACCAGACCCAATGCCGAGTTAAAGCCCGAGATCACCACCTCTAACGAGCTTGGATTAGAGCTCAGGATGTTTAAGAACCGGTTGGGATTTGACTTTACTTACTACACAAGAGCTACAAAGAATCAGATATTTAGCGTTTCTTCCTCTATGACCACCGGCTATTCCGGAAAGAGGATCAATGCAGGCCGTATCGACAACAAGGGCGTTGAGTTGTTGGTCAACGTTACCCCCATCCGAACCAGGGATCTGGATTGGACACTGACCGTAAACTATGCAAAGAACAAATCCAATGTAGTTGAGTTAGAGGATAAAGCTGATGAGCAGGGCAATCCCCGCAGAAGGCTTATGTGGGGCGTTGGCGCCACCAATGTGGATGTATGGGCAGAGGTAGGCCGTCCGATTGGAGAGTTGTATACCACCACCCGTCTTTTAGATGAAAAAACAGGTAAACCGATTCTCCAGGATGCTGCCACCGCAGGGATTAACTATGGTCTTCCTGTAGTGCCCACAACCAAAACCCACTATGTGGGCAATGTGAGTCCCGATTGGACCGGAGGTATCTATTCGAGCCTCCAGTATAAAGGATTCTATTTTAACTTCAATCTCGATATCCGTTGGGGAGGTTATATCTACCTGAACTCCATGTTGCGTATGAACGGAAACGGAATGACTGCGGAGACGCTCGAGGGACGTGATACCTGGTATCCTTTCTACGAGAATTATGTGAAGCAGAACCGGGTTATTCCATTTGCCTACTACTCCACCTCAGGCTCCACGGGTCTCTCCCCCCAGGCTTACATCGACTTGTATAACGCCTCTACAGCAGCCAAAGCGGGTGTACATGTAGAGGGGATCGGACAAAACAGTGGTCAGCCGATGGCGGGTTATGTGAATCCCCAGCGCTTCTTTGCCCAAAATGTCGGCTATGGACAGGATCACTTCTTCTACGAAATGAACACCATTCGTCTGCGTGAGATCAGTATTGGTTATAAATTCCCAGAAAAATGGCTTAGGAATATGCCTGTTCATTCGCTTAAACTCAGCGCTGTGGCCAACAATGTATGCTTCCTCTACAACAACCTGCCCAGCTTTGACCCCGAATCGACCTACACTACCGGTAATTTGTACGGCGTAGAAACCGCTTCTATTCCTCCTACCAGAAACATCGGTTTTAATTTAAACATTACTTTCTAAAAATAATATAGATATGAAGAAAATATTACATAAATCGGTTTGTTCTCTGCTCTTTGCCCTGATGCTCTTAACAGCATGTACGGGGAACTTCGAAGAGATTAATACAAGTCCTAACGCCTATGAGCCCAACAAGGTTGACCCCAAGTTTGTGCTTAGTCTTGTTCTTACCCGTTCCAAGTTGTTTGTAAACGATTATCAAAATATCCAGCTGCTGGTGATTGATAACTACTCTCAGTTTTATGCCAATGACTTAGGTTTTGCCGTGTACAACTCTTATAATCAGGTTGATCAGAGTATCAGTTCTCTATGGAGCACGCATACCTACGGTTGGTTAAACGCATTAAATACCATCATCAGGCAATATGAAGATGCACCGGAGCACGTAAATGTGATCCAAATGGCCCGGATATGGAAATCGTGGCTGGTGCTTCGCGCCACCGATGCCTGGGGCGATATCCCCTATTTTCAGGCATGCGACGGATCGGGCGAACTTCCTCCTTACGACAGGCAGCAGGATATTTATGACGATCTGTTTAAAACGCTTGCAGACGCGGCTTCCAAATTTGATCCCACCAAAAACAATCCCCTCACTTTAGATATGGTATATGACGGGAATTTAGATAATTGGAGAAGATTTGCCAACTCACTCAGGTTGAGGATGGCGATGCGCATCTCTTTTGTAGATCCGGCCAGAGCCAAAACCGAAGCTGAATCTGCCATTGCCGGAGGCTTGATCAGCAACGCTACACAAAAAGCCTCTGTCAGGTGCGATAACAACGGTGTAAATAGCCAAAGTCCGTATTTCTACACGTTTTCGGGTGGTGGATACGGGATGAGCCTTACCATGGAGAATATTTTAACCGGTTTGGGTGGTCAACCCTGGACATCAAGCGATTTTGTAACCGAGCATCCCGATATTGTTGACCCTCGCGGTCCCATCATGTTTAATCCATGCAACTTAGCCGCTGCTGGAAATCCAGACTTTGTAGGAAGATGGGCCGGTTCACGTCCGGGACTCATCTCAGCGTCCGGAAATCAAACTACTCAATCCGTTGCCAGACAGGGTCGCTACGTTTGGACAGACCCGACAAGAAGGTTTAATATTTTGAAATACAGTGAAATCTGTTTCCTTTTGGCCGAAGCTAAATTACGTTTCCCCTCTTGGAGTACCGGTGCAGGAACAGCCGAATCGTGGTATGTTGCAGGTATCATGGATAATATGGCCGAATGGGGTGTTGCCAGCGCAGTTGTGGACGCCTATTTGGCAAGCAACTCCCCCAATGTAAACGGCACCACGGTTCCCTATTCAAATGTATCCGGAGCAAACAACGCCGAACTGGATAAGATCATTACCCAGAAGTGGCTCGCCATGTTCCCCGACTGTGGCTGGGAGGCTTGGGCCGATCATCGCCGTCTACAAAAGCCAAAATTCATTCCCTACGAGGGTGTCAACTCTTTGTGGTTCCCGGGGGCCTACGACAATACCCAGGATGTCCCGCAAAACTATGTCCGCAGGATGGCCTATCCTGTGAGCGAGCAAACGCTAAATAAAGCCAATCTTCAGGCAGCCCTTGTTCCCCTTGGCGGTACTTTTGAAGGCTATGTGCGCAAACCCATGTGGTGGGATCCTTATTCCGAGAGCGGAGCCCCTAAATAGTTGTTATGAGAAAATCCTTATATATGATCATGTTGATGTTGCCGCTCCTCTTAGCGGCAACATCTTCCTGTTGCCCCCAAAAAGAGCCGGAAGCAGAAAAAAAGGTATGGGCATGGATGTCCGGAAGGCTTAGCTTTGGAGAGGAAGATTGGGAGTACTTTTTTGGTAACGCCGCCAAGGCAGGAATCGACGCCATTTTGATGGAGAGCCACCACGGTGTACCTAATGTGGATTGGTTGCAGGACGACTATACCGCCGCTGAGGCGATTGAGCTTGTTCACAGAGCCCTTCCTTATGCCCAAAAGCACAACATTGAGCTGCACGCCTGGATGTGGACAGAGAACAGGGGAGAGCTCAACTTGAGGGAAGCGCATCCCGAATGGTATATGGTCAACCGCAACGGAGCCTCCGTTACGGTAAACAAACTCTATAACCGCGAGCACTATCGTTTTCTATGTCCCTATCAGCCCGGTGTGGTGGAGTACCTCAAAGAGCGGGCCGCAGAGTTGGCAAGCATCGAAGGTTTGGCAGGAGTCCACATGGACTTTATTCGCTATCCCGACGTGATTTTACCCAATAAACTTCACGAATCGCGTGGCGTGGTTCAAGACAGGGAGTATCCCGAATGGGACCACTGCTATTGCGACGTTTGCCGGGAGCTCTTTAAGGAAAAAACCGGTATTGATCCGTTGGATTTAGAAGATCCATCTCAAAGTGAGGAGTGGAAACAGTTCCGTTACGATGGGATTGTGAATGTAGCGAGCGAAGTGGCCAAGACCATTAAAGAGCACAAGAAGATCGCTTCGGCAGCCGTCTTTCCCCATCCCGATACCGCCCGTAAGTTGGTGAGGCAGGATTGGCCCCGCTTTAGAAATGTAGACTACTTCTTTCCCATGGTGTACCACCTGTTCTATGTAGACAGGAACGAATCGGAGTGGATCACCTTGGCTACAAAAGCCGGCATCGACGAGCTAAAGGCCAATAAGAACCCCGCTAAGGAGGTAGCCGGACTCTTTATCGGACACATTCCTATCGACAGCATCTCCCACATGATCCAATTGGCTGTTGACGGAGGCTCTCAAGGGATATGCTTCTTCTCTCTGGAGGGAGTAAGGCGCGCAGACAGCAGAGGGCCCTACTGGGAAAAGTTGGGCGAGGCGATTCAGGAATTTAAAAAAGTAGATGAATAACGACTCACTGCAGTGAGTGGCGATTAACTGATCCGGCTGTAATCAACCGCATCTTTTTGCAGCTGTTGCAGGCGATGTTTTAGCAAACTGTGTTGGTTGTTCTGTAAAAGAGGGTCTCGATCTAAAATCGAGACCACTTCTTTTCGTGCAAGTTCCAAAAGTTGTCCGTCCTGAGCTAAGTTGGCAATTTTTAAATCAAAAGCCAATCCGCTTTGCTGCGTTCCTTCCAAATCTCCGGGACCGCGCAGCCGCAGATCCGCTTCTGCGATTTCAAATCCGTCGTTGCTTGAGCAGAGCAGCTCGATGCGCTGGCGCGCCTCTTTGGTCATTTTATGTCCCGTCATAAAGATGCAATACGATTGGGCTGCACCCCGGCCCACACGTCCCCTAAGCTGATGTAGTTGAGACAGCCCAAATCGTTCAGCGCTCTCTATCACCATCACCGAAGCGTTAGGCACATCCACGCCTACTTCAATGACGGAGGTGGCCACCATAATGTGGGTTTTGCCATCAATAAACAACTTCATATCAAACGCTTTGTTCTCACTTTTTTGCTGTCCGTGCACCACAGAAGTAAAGAATTCAGGAGAGGGAAAGGCACGTGTAATGCTCAGATACCCGTCTTCCAGGTTTTTGTAGTCCATTTTTTCGGACTCCTTAATCAACGGATAGACCACATAGACCTGACGTCCCTTTTTAATCTGCTCATTCATAAACCCAAACACGCGTAGTCGTTGACTGTCGTTAAAGTGAAGACTCTTAATAGCCTGCCTGCCTGGAGGTAACTCGTCTATTACAGAGACGTCGAGGTCTCCGTAGAGCGTCATGGCCAAGGTACGGGGGATGGGGGTGGCTGTCATCACCAGGATGTGGGGCGGGGTTTGATTTTTACTCCAGAGGCGGGCCCGCTGGTCAACACCAAAGCGGTGCTGTTCATCAATCACCACAAATCCAAGGTTCCGAAATTGAACCCCCTCTTCGATAAGGGCATGGGTGCCTATGAGCAGATGCAACGATCCGTCAGAAAGACTCTGGAATAGTTTTTTTCGATCGCTCCGCTTTGTAGAGCCCGTAAGGATCCCTACGGAGGTGGGGCTCCCTGCTGTAAGTTTAGAGATGGAGGCAAAGTGCTGTTGTGCCAAAATTTCGGTCGGCGCCATCATGCACGCCTGAAAACCATTGTCAATGGCGATCAATGCCCCAAGCAAGGCCACCAGAGTCTTTCCACTGCCTACATCCCCCTGCAGGAGTCGGTTCATCTGCTTTCCGTTGCCTACGTCGTGCCGGATCTCTTTGAGCACCCTCTTCTGGGCGTTGGTCAGTTGAAAGGGGAGTTGATGGTAACAGTGGTTAAAGTGCTCCCCAATCCGCGTCAGGCGCTGTCCCTCTGTCGAGGAAAGGCGAAGCGATTTTTGTTTGAGGAGGCCAAGCTGGATGTAGAAAAGCTCTTCAAATTTAAGTCTGCGCTGCGCCTCCAATAACATTTGACTGTTTTGGGGAAAGTGTATGTTTTTTAGGGCGGCTATTTTAGACATAAGCTTGAGACGGGTGAGCAAAGAGTCGGGAAGCGTTTCGCAGAAACCTCCCTCCACTTGCAATATCGCATCGGCCTGCAGACGGGAGAGGAGCTTTTGGCTGATTCCATTATTTCTTAGCGCCTCGGTGCTGCTGTAGAGCGCCTGCATAGAGGCGACTCCCTTAATAGGGTCTGCAAAAGGAGGCTCGACTTCCGGGTGCACCATATTGATCGTCTGGTTAAAGACCGACACTTTTCCAAAGAGCACATATTCGGTTTGGAGTTTGATTCGATCTTGTATCCATTTGATACCTTGGAAAAAAACGACCTCCATATTGTCTTTTCCGTCTGTAAAAACCAGAGTCAGGCGCTTTTTTCGGGCCTCTCCCTGTAGACTCATGCCGGTAAAGCGCCCCCTTAGCTGTACAAAACCAAGGTCAGGGTGCGTCTCCCGGATGGCGTAGAACCGACTCCTGTCTATGTACCGGTATGGGTAGTATGAGAGGAGGTCGCCAATGGTTGAAATGCCCGATTCTTTAAGAAAAAGAGCTGCACGGCGTGGGCCTACTCCGCTTAAAAACTGTATATTGGTATCTAACGTCATGCCTATTTTTGCAAAGATATTGGATTAATTTGTATCTTGCGCCATTTATTGTTGAGATATGGGACAAAAACTAACGGTTGGCATTACGCAAGGCGACACCAACGGGATTGGATACGAAGTGATTATTAAATCACTTTTAGACAATCGGATTACTGATATTTTTACACCGATCATATATGGCTCTTCCAAATTTGTATCGTACTACAAAAAGTTGATCGAAGGAGCCGACTCTTTTTCTGTCAATGTGATCAATTCAGCTTCGGAAGCACATTCAAAGAGAATCAACCTGATTCAGTGTGTGCCGGACATCTATGCCGTGGAGCCGGGGAGACGCAGTCCGGACGGGGCCAAGGCGGCCCTTACTGCGCTGCAGGCTGCCGTTCAAGACATCAAAGTTTCAAAGATTCATGCATTGGTAACGGCGCCATTCAATAAGCAAACGTTACATGAGGGAGGTTTTGCTTTTCCGGGGCATACCGAATTTTTGGCCAATTCGTTTAACGTATCGCGTTACATCATGCTTTTGTGCAGTGACGTGCTGAGGGTGGGAGTGGTCACCGGCCACATTCCTATTTCTGAGATCAAGGCTCAGCTGAACAAAGAGTTGATTGTGCAAAAAATCAAACAATTGAATGATTCTCTTCAGCTTGATTTTCAGATTGCAAAACCCAAAATTGCTGTTTTGGGTTTAAATCCGCATGCCGGTGATGGCGGCGTTTTGGGAGATGAAGAGCAACAGGTGGTCATTCCCGCCATTACAGAGGCGACCAAACAAGGCATTTTTGCTTTTGGTCCCTATCCCTCAGACGGATTTTTTGGCACCATGGCTTTTGGCGCCTTTGACGCCGTTTTAGCCATGTACCACGATCAGGGGTTAGTGCCCTTTAAGACAATAGCTTTTCACAGCGGGTATAACTTTACGGCAGGCCTGCCCATTATTCGTACCTCGCCGGACCATGGTACTGCTTACGATATTGCCGGCAAGGACAAAGCCTCTCCCGAGTCGATGAAGGCGGCGCTCTATGCTGCCAACGACCTGTTCAAATCTCGCGTTCAGTACAAGGATCTAAAAAGAAATGTCTTAAAAGAAATAGTGCCGGGAGGAGCGCAGATAGGTCTGGGTAACTGATGCATCTAATTCAACTTTATACTGATGGCGCTGCCAAAGGCAACCCGGGCCCCGGAGGCTATGGGGCGGTGTTGGTGAGTGGCGTTTACCGCAAAGAGCTTTCGGGAGGTTTTAGTTGCACCACCAATAACCGCATGGAGTTATTGGCTGTGATTATGGGGTTGGAAGCGCTAAAAGTTCCGGGATCGCAAGTCACCGTATACAGCGACTCGACCTATGTTGTAAACGCCATAAAAAAAGGGTGGTTGTACAAGTGGCAGGCCAATGGGTTTAAAAAAGTGAAAAATATTGACCTTTGGCTTCGTTTTCTAGAAGTATGGCCTAAATACCGTGTTGATTTTATATGGATTAAGGGTCATTCAGGACATCCGGAAAATGAACGGTGCGACCGCTTGGCTGTAGAAGCTGCCGGCCAATCCAACCTGCCGGAAGATGAAGGTTACCCCTCTTTTTTATAAGAAATGACAAAAAAAAAATCTTAAAAAAGTAGTACTTAAGAAATAATTCTTACATTTGTGTCATCGTTTGCTGTCAATAAATGTTTTTTCAGGAATAAACACACACTTAAAACTAAAACACATACTAACCAAAAATCTATTTACAAATGAAAAAAATCGGAACTATTTTAACGTTCCTTTTCTGTTTGGCTACTGTTCAACTCTATGGACAGACCATTCAAGTGAAAGGAGTCGTTACGGATGCGATGGATAATTCCACGCTTCCAGGAGTTGTTATTACCGTAAAGGGAACCAATACGGTAGTAAGCACACTTAATGACGGATCGTACACTGTATCGGCGCAAGCCAATAGCGTGTTGGTGTTCTCTTTCATCGGTATGACGCCTCAAGAAGTCGCCGTACAGGGACGTGAGGTCATCAACGTGGTCCTCTCTTCCTCTACAGTGTTGGACGAGGTAGTGGTCACAGCCTTGGGTATTACTCGTGAGAGAAAATCGCTGGGATACGCCGTTCAGGCGGTTGACGGCGAAGAGTTTTCCAAAATTCGTACCGGAAACGTAGTTAACTCTTTAGCTGGTCGCGTGGCCGGCGTTCAGATTGTCTCTTCTTCGGGACAGTTGGGCGGTGGCGCCAAGGTCACAGTTCGCGGTAACACTTCTCTTACAGGGTCCAACGATCCCCTCTTTGTGGTGGACGGCGTTCCCATGGTAAACTACGACTACTCAACCACCAACGGAATTAGCAGCGGTTACAACATGGGTAACCTTGGCTCCGACATTAGCCCTGACGACATTGAGAACATGAGTATTCTTAAGGGCGCATCCGCCACGGCCATGTATGGCTCCCGCGGCGCTAACGGCGTAATACTCATCACCACCAAAAAAGGCAAGTTGGGTTCCAGATCTTTAGGGGTTTCGGTCAACTCATCGGTCACTTTTGACAAAGTGGGCATTATTCCCGAATATCAAAAGGTGTATGGTGGCGGAGACGGCCCCATGCAGGTGATTACCATTAACGGCAGGCAGTATAACTATCCCAACCTTGACGTGGACGAATCGTGGGGCCCCAAATACGACCCCAGCCTGATGGCGCTCAGCTGGAATTCGTTTGACGAGTGGGATACTGCCAACTATCTAAAAGAGAGACCATGGGTATATCCCAAAAACGACTACACCACCTACTTTAAGACCGGCGTTGGCATCAACAACAACATTGCCATTACCGGTACAAGTGAGAACCATTCGTTCCGCCTCTCTTATACCAATTTAGATCAGACCAGTATCTTTGAAAACGCTAAACTTAAACGCAACAACGTCGCTTTTAACAGTACCTCTAAGATCAATAGATTCATGGAGTCGTTCTTTACTGCCAACTACGTACATACAGATGCGTTAGGTCGTCCTGAGACGGGATATGGAGACAACAATACCTCCAAGACCATGTTCCAATGGACACAAACACAGTTGGATTACAAAGAGTTAAAAGAGTATAAAAATCCGGACGGTACTCAGCGCACCTGGAACAGACGTGACTGGAATAATCCTCATCCGCTTTATGCCGACAATCCTTTCTGGTCCGTCTATGAGAACTACGAAAGCGACGTCCGTAACCGTTTCTTTGGCAGCGGCGGAGTGATCATTAACCTTGCCGATGGCCTCAAGTTGACAGGCCGCGCAGGTATTGACGCCTTTAGTTATACCCAAGAACTTCGTTCCGCTATGGGATCGTGCGCATTGTCTTTCTACGAAATCGTTACCAGAATCAACACAGAGACTAGCGGCGACCTTTTCCTCAACTACAACAAACGTCTTGCAGACAATAAAATTGGGGTTAGCGCCATGGCCGGAGCCAGCATAGCTAACCGCAGGTATCAACTGATGAATGGATGGACCCAGAGCGGACTCGTTATCCCGGGCGTCTATAACTTAGCCAACTCTGTGGGAATGGCCAGAATCAATGAATCTAAAACCTGGAAGCGTACCAACTCTGTATTCGGCAGTGTTACTTTTGACTGGAACATGATGGTGTACCTTGATGTTACCGCACGTAACGACTGGTCAAGCGCCCTTCCTTCAGATCACCGTTCCTATTTTTATCCTTCTGTAAATCTTAGTTTTATATTGAGTCAAATTGAGGGATTGAAAGACATTCAATGGTTAAGCTTTGCCAAGTTGCGCGGCGGTTATGCAGAGGTGGGTAATGACACCAATCCATACAGGTTGCAAACCTATTATGAATTCCAAACTCCTTTTGGAAGCATGACCAGATTCCATCTCCCCACCCAGCTTCAAAATCCCAATCTGCGTCCGGAAAGGACCAAGTCTTGGGAAATTGGTTTGGAAGCGCACCTCTTTAACAACAGACTTGGTTTAGACGTCGCTTACTACGAAAAGAGGACTTTTGACCAAATCGTCAGCTCCGCCGTATCCAATGCAACCGGATATGCATCGATGGTGATCAATACCGGAGAGGTCTACAATTCAGGGCTCGAATTGACGGTGAACGCATCCCCCATTAGAACCAGAAACGGTTTGAACTGGGATATGCAGTTTAACCTGGCCACCCTAAACAATAAAGTTATCTCCATTGCAGAGGGCATCAGTTGGCTCAACTTGTCAAGCAACGGCTTCTCCCTCTTTACCGGTGCACACGAAGGCGAAACATACCCCGTAATCTACGGTAAAGACTATGTTTATGGAGAAAACGGCGAGAAGCTGATCGACCCGGCCACAGGCCGTTACCGCAGAACCACCGACAACGTTCCGCTAGGCAAAGTGACCCCCGACTTTACGGCCGGACTTTCTAACAGTTTCTCTTACAAAGGATTTGATCTGTTTGTTTTGTTTGACATGCAAATGGGCGGACACATGCACTACATGTCTCACATGTGGGGGATGTACTCCGGTATGTTGTGGGAGACTGCACAACCCACCAACGTGCCCGGCAAATCGGGCGACGTTCGTGAAGACGGATGGATCTACCCGGGTGTATACGGAAGAGAGGTATGGAATGCACAGCAAGAGAGGTATATAACTCAATATCAAAATGCTGCCGGCACAGTTGTTACCTCTCCCGAGGACAACACAAGGGCGGTGGTTGACTACAATTACGGATCGCACTTCTATTACGGCCCCAATTCGTTAAGCGTGTTTAAGACCGACTTTATCAAACTGCGCGAATTGCGTATTGGCTATACCTTCCCCAAAACATTTACCGGTCCCATCAAGGATCTCCGTGTATCGTTCTTTGGACGTAACCTTGCCACCTTTATGGCCGCCCAAAAGCACTTTGACCCCGAGTAT